>Ga0099364_10000270_pt1 | contig 87308 bp, 79 predicted proteins | sample TergutTh196P3_FD_73070 | JGI IMG/M metagenome (GOLD analysis project Ga0099364, IMG submission 73070) | Microcerotermes parvus P3 segment gut microbial communities from Pointe-Noire, Republic of the Congo - Th196 P3 | ecosystem: Host-associated > Arthropoda: Insects > Digestive system > Gut ...
TGTATGTTCAGGCGGTGGAAATCAAGAGTTTATTATACAAGAATTGATTGAAAATAATATTAATCTATTAATAACCGGCATTACACTGAAAAATGATATATCTCTTGCAACACATGAACTCGAAAAAAATAATCGAATAAATGTTATTGGGGGGACACATTATTCTTCTGAAAAATTTGCATGTATAGAAATGTGCAAATATTTCTTGAAGCTGGGTCTTCCTGCAGAATTTATAGAAGATGAACCTTGTTTTGAAGATATGTAAAAGTTGTAAATAAAAATTGTCGGAGACACCTCCACATCGTCTAACGCCAAGAAGCTGCTTGCGCAGCAATAAGAAAGCACATTCGGTGGGCTGGAAGGTCGTCAATCTGGAACGTTTATGCAATAGTGGCAGGTGTTTGTATAATTACTTGACAAAATATTAAAAATAATATATAAATTATTAAGAGGTCATAAATGAATATTTTTAAAGAGTATTTTTTTCTGTTTTTGTTTGGGATATTATCTATTAACTTGTATTCTCAATATAATTTTGAAACAGGAAATAGTTATCATATTTTACAAAATGAGGTTGCTATAAGACTAGAGCCAAATATAAACAGTAATGTAATTGCTGTATTAAATATTAACGACGAAATTGAATTATTGGAAAATACGAATATTTCTGAAGAAATAAATAATACATGGTCATATTGGTATAAAATAAGATATGGAAATATTTTAGGATATATATTTGGAGGATATTTATCAATTAATTCTTTTGAAACGAATTTTTTAAATGGAACAAATTCAAATTTTTATTTTCGTTGTACAACAAAAATGAATTGGTATTATATTAGAGATGGTATAAAATATTATGGTTCAACTATAGACAGTCATTCAGATATTTTTATTTATTTTAATAACCAAAGAATTAATACGAATGTACTTAATAGGTATTGGTTTAATACACATGGTTCAGAATTTATACCGTTAAGAGTCACGGATGAAAGTCATTTTGACTGGTGTGAATTTGAAAAAAATGATAACTATATATTAATAAGGTTATATAATTATGGAAGGCATAATTATGTATGGACAACTACATATAAAATAAATGCAAATGGAGAAATAAGTTTTTATGAATGGGCAGAAGATGATCTTTACATAATAAGAAGAAATGAAAATGGAGGATTGGAATATATAGGAGATATTGGATATTGGCCAGGAGAAAAAGTAATGGAAATGTTAAATGAATGAATAAAGACCCCTACTGCACATAGCAAACGGTATATGACATTTGCACCAAAATCAATTGACAAATTATAGGAACAATGTTATAATATGAATATGAGAATAGTATTTACAATTTTATTGTTTTTTAATTGTTTCATTATTTTCCCAAATGATTTTGAAGAAAGAAAAAGATTATTTGCTTCAGAAGGATTTGGGTTCCAATATAATTTAGAAGAAAATGAAAGTAGATCATTATTCATAATAAATCATGGTAATCCTTTACATATCATTGTGTATGAAACTTCGGATGAAAACCATCTAATATTTGAATTAGAATACCAGCATTTTATTGTTAATTTTTACGAAATTGATGAAAGTATTAGAATTGATTTTCCTGAATCTCAATTAATATCGATTTTTTCAAAAAATGATATTGAATATTTATTTGGAATAAGGCACGGAATGGATATTAATGATTTTATAGAAATATTTGGAGAAATAGATACAAGTGATTTCGATTTTTTTCCTTATACATGGTTTTCAGATAATGGGAAATCTGTAGCCATAGGTTTTGAAGACAACAAATTAAAGAGCATTGTATGGTCTTATCCAGGGGGCTTCTGGGAATAGAAAAGGAAGTTTACTCATAGTTAAAAATTATATGAATTTATATGTAAGAAAAAATATTAGAGGTGCAAACGTCATATAACAAACGATTAACGCAAAGAAGCTGCTTGCACAGCAATAAGAAAGCCTATTCGGCGGCTCGGGGCTCAGTCGGCTAGGTCGGTCGCTACGCTCGCTCCCACGCTAAGCTTCCAAAGGAAGCACTTCACCCACATTTTGCCAACCCTGGTCTTGCTACGCAAGCCCTTATAAAGTATATATTGACAGAATTATTAAATTGTAGTAAAGTATTTATTAGTGTTATATAATAAAATATAATGGCTCTTAATTTAGAGGAGTAATGCATGAAATATTTATTTGCTATCGTAATATGTATATATTTTCCTAATGCCTTAGGTGCTGATAATATAATAAATGTTCTAGAACCAACAGGTAAAGTAAATCGTAGTGGCCAGCTTGATGATTTTGGATTTATGAGAACAGATGATAATAATATCGTATTTATATCTCCGACTGAATACATTGATATTGATAATATGACTATTTTAAGGTTAGAATTACCTGAATCTATAAATGGAAATAGATTTTTTTACTCAAGACCACCTTTTTCAAATAATATAATCCCAGTAATGTCTTTTGCTCACATTCCAGATTTATATATTTATGATATAAATAATAACGAATATATTTTATCAGAATATTCTAGTTGGGTTTTATTTCCGGATAATGATAGAGAATATGTATCATTTACAATTGAATCTCCTGATTGGTGGCTTGGAAATATATCTTCCTCATTTTTTTGGTTAATGTCAAAAGATGGCATTATTTATAGTTCAGATTCATATTTTAATAGACGTGGATTACGTTATGGCGATCCATTTGATTATATTATATCAGAATTTATTGGAACTGTATTTGATGATAACTATATTATGGAAACAATTCAGAATATTAATGAGACAAAAATTAATATAATATCAAGAAATACAGTAAGATTTTCACATGGACGATTCAGTGATAATAGTGGCGATAACGAAATATCTATGTTTCCTTATCTACGATCAAATGCATTTTACTATTTTATTAACAGAATGGAGAATTATTTTAACATTAGCATACAAAATATTTTTCAGTTTGAAGACATGTATTTTTTAAGAGAAAATAATATTGGTATATATGAAAATGGTTTTTTTATATTTGGTGGAAATAAAGTTATGCTTCTTGATATAAAAAATAATAAAACATCGATTTATACAATAAATGAAATACCATTTGATTTTGAAACTGAGCCATGGAATGTTTCAAGGATATTTATTTCAAACGATGGAACTACATTATTATTAAGATTGCACTTTCATCCAAATAGAAACAGAACAAGGGAATGTATAATATATAAATATGAATTGTAGAAAAACCAAACTGCGCTTAACAAACGATTAACGCTAAGAAGCTGCTTGCGCAGCAATAAGAAAGCACATTCGGTGGACTGGAACGTCGTCAATCTGGAACGTTAAGCGCAATTAGAGTTTGACATATTGGCAAAATAATGAATTTACTGTGAGTATTCCAAAAAACTCATAGATCTATAAAAAATGTGTTTTTTCATATTCACTTGACAAAAAGGTATAATTCTGACATACTTTCATCTGCAAGGGAGTTTTAAAGGTTCCCCTATATTATTTATTATGGAGATTACAATGGAAAAAATTAAACATTTGATATTTATTGTATTATTTTTAATAGGATTGTATTCTATATTTGGACAAACTATATCTGTTACTAATATGAATGTATATGATTATAATGAACTAATTTCTAATGGAAATAATAATGTTAGGTTTTTAGAAAATATTGATATATTTCTTGATTTGTCTATGGGCCTAAGTAATAATAGAAATTTATTAAATATTGGGAATATAATTAACGGTACATTAAATTTAAGTTTACCAGAAAACATAGGAGATGAATATTTAGTTGATCCAGTAAAATATTTCACGGTTAATACTACTGTAGATACTGATGGTTTAAAAGTATTTTTTTTAAGAGGTAATGTAAGATTATCAATACTTTCAAATGAAATGATGGGGCAAGTACATAATGATATTCTTTTTATATATTCAAATATGGACGGAAGTTATATTTCTAATTATAAAAAATATATTTTAAATGAAGGTTGGAATATGTTTTATTATGATGATTTAAATAGTTTTAGATTTTTTTTAAATGATATATATGAATGGGGGTATAGATGGTATGCATTTAAAATGAATTAAAAAAACAAACTCTAACAGCACTTAACAAACGATTAACGCTAGGAAGCTGCTTGCGCAGCAATCTAAAGAGCCGACAAGCGACGGCTCGGGGTTCAGTCGGCTAGGTCGGTCGCTAGGCTCGCTCCCACGCTAAGCTTCCAAAGGAAGCACTTCACCCACATTTTGCCAGCCCTGGTTTTGCTACGCAAGCCCTTATTCGGGCTGGCAAAACGTCGTCAATCTGGAACGTTAAGCGAAATAAAAATCAAAATTATTTGAAAATATGGTATTGACAAAATAATGGTTAATAGGATAAAATAAAACTGGTAGGTTAATAATGAAAATAAGTATAGTTGCAATTTTAATTTTGTTATTACTTGGTTGCTCAAGGAGTGCAAAAAATAATATCTCAGGAACAGATAATGAAATCAGATATGATCATGAATTACCATATAATAATATTCAACATATTGAAATTGTTGATAGTATAATTACACAGAATAATATTACAGATTATTTTTATAATGAAATATTGAATAATATTAATCTTTCTTTTCACAGAGATGAATATGAAATAAAATCAATTTTCGGTGAACCAATAAGTATAAGTGAAACAGAAGTAGATTTTTGGATGAGTGGTGGAATTGTAAAAAAAATACAGGAATTAATTTTTGAGGATTTTACGCATATATACTATGTTTTTGAAGATGGAACTATTTTTTATATGGGATTTAAAATTGAAAAATATTTAGATAAGCTAAAAACAATAAATATTGGTGATACATTAGAGAAATTGCTTTCAATTTTTAATGATATACATTATTTGTCTAATGAAAACGTTATATTTTATACAGATCCTGTAACTGCAGAAATACATTTTATTATTAGTGATTCAATAATTGAAGGAATATTTGTGAATTTTTATTTATTATGAATTCAATATATTAAATAATTGTAAAGAATTTTTACTTCGCTTAACAAACGGTTAGCGCTAGGAAACTGCTTGCGCAGCAATAAGAAAGCCTATTCGGGTGCCCCAAACGTCGTCAATCTAGAACGTCAGGCGAAATAGCAGAAGATACCGATTGACATTTAAAAATAAATATTTTATAATTTAGATATATTAATTATTGGAGATATTTATGAAAAAAATTATTGCTTTTTTTATTATTTATTTTATTATAATTGCAGGTATTTCTGCGCAAAATACAGAAAATGGGTTTCTTTATTTTCATATAATTGATGATGAGGAGACACAGGTATTTAATAATTTTTACAATGAAAATCCCACATCGACTTTTAATGAAAGAGGTGAATTAATTAATCCAAATTTAGTATCTTCAGAAGTGATTATTCTACCTGTATTTGACATGGGTCAACAAAGGATTAACGAACATGGTAATCCTGATTTTGTAGCTATTAGAATTGGAATTAGACTTGAAAGAAATTTTATAAAAGATGTTCGAGTCGAGAAACACATGTTCTCTGGTGATCCCATTATTAATTTTACTCTTACTCCTGAAGGTGGGGAGATATTTTTCAATTATACAATGAGAAATATTGGAATGCTCATGGTTATAGTTTTGAATAACCAGGTCAGAGTAACTGCCAGAATTATAGCACCCATAAGAGAAGCTGGGACGATTCAAGGTTTTGATGAGGAAGAAACAAATAGAATATTCAATCTTTTAAGATAATTCCTTAAAATAATTTTATCGAATAAATATTAATTTAAAATTATTATCAAATAAAAATAGTTGTTATTTAAATAATTAATTTGATAAAAATAAAATATTTATATAAATGTTATATAGAAGCTGGCACTTCGCATAACAAACAGTTTACGCTTCGCAACGCCCTATTACCTGCCCCAAACGTCGTCAACCCAAAACGTTATGCGACATGTTGAAAACTATAAAAAACATAAAATTTGGTATTGACAAAATAATAAGTATATGTTATTAATTGATTATGAAACGAAAAAAATTATCTTTTGTAATGATTTTTATGATGACTGTGATGTCTTTTGAAGTGCATGCTCAGGATAATATGCCCCGTTTAGGTATTTATATTAATTGGGATTATGAACATGCTCAAAGACATGAAAATTTTTATTTTTACATGTTTTTAGAAAACAATATAATTGAATATTTTAGTAATTTTGTAACAAAAGAAAGATCAGGTGTTTACACTGTAGATGAAAGTTCAGGGGTTCCATTTATTAATATTTTATGGGATAATAATGCAACAGAAAGATTTTTAATGTTAATTGCGGAAGATTTCCTTCTCTTTTATAATGGTGACAGCACACCTATATTTTTTGGCCTTTTTTATGATTCGTTTAGCTGGAATATTAGAGAAGGATTTGGACAGGTCAATAAACTAGAACGCCAGAGCCTAATACCAAGAGAATTCCAGAATGTTACGGCTTCAAATTCACTTATTGAAGGAGGTATTAATTATTCACCAACTCCAGGTAGATTAGGCTTGCAAATTAATAGAGCATGGGCTGTTAGGGGTGGTGTTGGTGAAAGTTTATTTGGGCAAGCTGGGTGGTATTATTATTATGATGGTATTCTCAATGATCAACATTTATATATTTCAATAGGTTATGTTGCTCATTCAAGGCCGAATTTGTATTTTGAAAATTCTCGACCTAAAAAAATACGAATTTATGATATAAATGATAGGTCAATTTTTCATGATTTTGATCTTCTAGACACTCCAAATTTTCAACTTATTGATGTTAGTAAGTTTACTAGAAATCCTACAAGGGACAGGCGTTCTGGAGATTGGGAAAGATATTCATATCATGTAAGTATTAGAATAGAAATTCTTGAAATATATCCAGGAACAAGATATAACGACACTTGTATAAATAGTATTTTGTTCCTTCATGGAGATTATAAATAAAAAACAACACGTCATATAACAAACGATTAACGCTCCGGCGGCGACAAGCGGTGGCTTGGGGCTCCGGCGGTGGCGAGAAGTTGTTAGGTAAAGTTTGAGTCGCTTTTCTATTATTTCCTATTTATTATTTCCAATAATCCAATATTACTATTTTCTAATTCTTCAATTTTTTCTTTAGCATTGATAAACAATTCAAAAAGTGCTTGACTAGTATTATTCCCAGTCCTTATCAAAACAACTTTTGGTGGAAATCCATAAACATCTAATAAACTCAAAAAATCATTGTCTTTTGTGATTATGGTAAATCCATTTTCAAGTGCATAATTCCAGATATCCATATCATCTACGGGAACATTGAGACCAATATAGTCTACATGGGCACATTCACTGAATATTGGGGGTAATTTTTTTACAAGTTTCCATGATATATTAGCATCAAGTAAAATTTTCATTTAATTCTCAGGCGAATTCCACTACTTTTGTGATTTCATCACGTCTTGCAGCAAAAGCCAACGCCGAATATATATGTATTTCCTGAAGTAAGGGATAATCATCCAATATTTCAGAAACTGAAATACCTTCTGACAACCATTGAAGGATATCCCCAACAGTTATCCTAGTTCCTTTAATACAAGGTTTCCCAAAGCGTATACCCTGATCAATTACGATATACTTCGACAATTCTTCATTTCCCATATTTCTATTATACACTAAATTCCTTGATTTTGTCTATATTATTCTAGTGTATGATATTTTATACACTTTTTATTATTTTTTCTTGCCATTCAGCTCAAATTTCACATACGACTGCGAAACACTTGCCAGGCGCGTCGCAATCAGAGTGCAAGGAATGCTGAGGACGCTTTGCTTTATAAGGTGGGCTGGAACGTCGTCAACCTAGAACGTTATATGCCATTAATCGGAAAGTGTGTTTGTCGGTTTCCTTGACAAAATACATATAAATATTATATTCTTTTTATGAAAAGGAGCTTTAGAGGTTCCTTTTTGATAAACAGGAGGAAAGAATGAAGAATATATCCTTTTTTATAGTTTTATTTCTTTATCAGATTTCTACAATTTATGGGCAATTTTACTGGGATGAGAATGCCAGTACGCGTAATATAACTCCTCAAATCATTCGCTATTATTCCAATCTTGGCTTCTCTGCTGGTAAGATAGTTGTATATAATGGTTATCATTCATTATTAAATGAACTCCATGATACCGATCTGGCAGTTTTGACGCCGGCTGAACTGAGAATTTTACGAAACACGGTATTCGCATCAAAAGGTATGATTTTCCAATCAGACGACCTGACCGCTCATTTTTCAAGGTTTGATTGGTACAGACCGGAAAACCGTAATGTTGATGATAGATTGTCAAATTCCGAACGGGAAATTATAAGTAGAATACAGGCTTTTGAAAATCTCCGAGCGGATAGAAATGTTTCTAAATCGGATTTGGTAGGCATTTGGCATGGTTTAGAGCCTGTTGCTGCCGCATTTAGAAATATCATTGAAATTAGGGATGACAATACGATAGAATTTGGATATAATGAAATGCATCCAAAAGTTGCAATTGTTTCCAAAGGAACTTATAGCATAGAAAATGGCTTTTTAGTTGTTTTTATAACCGAACAAACGCTTTATTTTGGAGGTTATTTTCATAGTGGTTACGCTAGTTTGATTGGAGGTATGAATGGAGCCCGTCTTGGAACATTAATATTCGACGAACCTGTTGGAATGGTATTTCCTATTGTTAATGCAGGTGTTGTTGGTCATCATGATAATGTTCGCCAAATTGGCTCACAGTTAAGGCGTAAATTGCAAAATTATTAATGGAAGATAAATTTTTAATATGATTCGAGTAATGACCCTGTTTTTTATCATTTTAGTGATGTTACCTCCTGTCAATTTAATGGCAGATGATGAATTTGATGAGATGACTTTTGAAGAATTAGTCGAATTAATATATAACTCTGATTTCCATTCTGAGGGAAGAAGAGAATATGCGACATTAAATGGATCTTTTTTATGTTATGAACATGACGATTATATCGAAATAAGTAATTTTGGACTATATAGCATTTTCCCCGAAACAATTATTGAAAATATATATTATCATATATTTGATTATTTAGAAATTCCTGATTTTATAAATAATAAACCAGTTAAGGCTATTGGTAGGCATGCTTTTTCTGATATAAAAATAAGAACCATTAAATTACCATTATATTTAGAAATTATTAATGAATATGCTTTTAGTGCTAGTAATATCGAAGAAATAATATTTAATGATTATTTGAGAGTGATTGGAGAATATGCATTTGTAGGCAGTCGTATGAAAAATTTGACTATTCCTGATACTGTTATTGATATTGGAAGAAATGCGTTTTGGCTTTCTAGAATTGAGAATTTAATAATTGGTAATGGAATAAAAGTGTTAAGACAAGATGTATTTAACGCTGGTAGTTTAATAACAGTAACACTTCCTGAATCATTAGAGCTTATTGAAGAAGCAGCATTTTGGTATACTGGTTTAGAAAGAATAACTATTCCAGAAAACGTGTATAGAATTGGAGTAAACGCTTTTTCAGATAATCCATTAACAGAAATAATAATAGGAAATAATGTAGAATTTGAACTTCCTTTTGCATACAATGAATTTAATAGATTTATAAATTTTTATAATAATAACAATAAGAGATCAGGTAAATATTTATTATTCCGCAATAACATTACTCGGGAATATTTTTGGGAGTATAATGAATAGAAATATAAAAAAATACCTGCGACGCTTATTGCATATTAATTCAAAATGTGCTATATATATTTAATGAATACTCAAACTACCCAAAACAAATCGGTATTGGTTCTCATCGCATGTGTGATGATCAATTTGACTATAGGCGTTCTTTACGCCTGGAGTGTATTAAAGTCAAGGCTAACCATGCCCATGGCAGATGGCGGCTTTGGATGGACTGTAAGTCAGGCCGGTCTTCCCTATTCCACAGCCATAATTGTATTCGCAGTGGCATTGCTGATTGGCGGACGCATCCAGGACAAAATAGGTCCCCGTTGGGTTATAACAGCAGGCGGTGCTCTCGTTGGAATTGGCCTGGCCCTTTCCGGGTTAATGGGGAACAGCGTTTTAGGCATTACCTTTAGCTTCGGCGTCATAGCCGCAATGGGCATGGGCTTTTGCTATGGCTGCGCCTCTCCTCCTGCACTGAAATGGTTCCACTCAAGCAAAAAAGGCCTTGTAAGCGGGCTTATCGTGGGCGGCTTCGGGCTTTCTGCCGTTTACTATGCACCCCTTACTACCACCCTGCTTAACAATTTCGGCATTGGAAGGACCTTTATTATAATAGGGGCCGGAATTCTTGTTGTAAGTGTATGTATTGCCCAGCTTATCAAGAACCCTCCGGCAGGCTTCATTCCGGCAGCACCTGCACAGCAAAAAGATGCCGCCAAAAGTGCTTCATCGGCCGGCCCGGCTCCGGCAGACTTAACCTGGAAGCAATTGCTGGGGAAAAAACGTTTCCGCATGATGTTCCTTATGTTCCTTTTGGCTGCTTCCGTCGGATTGATGATTGTCGGAAACATCACCAAGATAGCTGAAGCCCAGACAGGCATTAGCGATACCGGGATTTTGGCAATGATCGTATCCTTCCTGGCAATAACCAATACCCTGGGCCGTGTAGTAGGCGGACAGTTGTCAGATAAAATTGGCAGAACAAACGCTTTATTCCTGACCCTTGCCCTGCAGATGTTAAACATGGCTGCCTTTGCCTTCTACCAAAACCTGTTCACGCTGTTCCTGGGAATTATTCTTGTGGGATTCTGCTACGGAACCCTTTTAAGCGTAATGCCCGTCTTGTGCGCCGACCAATACGGCCTTAAAAACTTCGGCCTTAACTACGGCATCCTGTTCCTGGCCTGGGGTTTCGCCGGAATTATCGCGCCATTAATCACCGATATGCTCTACGATGCAAGCGGCAGCTTCAACACCGCCTATATAATCTGCGCCGTAATGATGGGTGCAATGATCATTGTAAATTTCTTTTTAAAGAAGGATATACAAAAGGGACTGAGCTGATACAGCTTTGACAAGTTAGCGGGGGAACTCCCGCCCCGCGCCTCTTCCCCCCACACTCCCCCTGGAAAAACCCTTGCAAAAGTTACGCAGTAGTGTTATATTATAGTTGAATAGTTGCTCAATCATAGGGGGTAATATATGAGGCAAAAGATGCCGGTATGCGACTGCGAAGTCATCCATGAAGAAGTGGTAAAGCGGGTCCGCAAAACCATGCCCAAAGAAGAAGATTTTTACGATCTTGCCGACCTTTACAAGATGTTTTCCGACAGCACCCGTGTCCGCATCCTGTGGGCGCTTTCCTGCGAGGAAATGTGCGTCTGCGACATCGCCGTATTGCTTGGCATGACAAAGTCGGCAATTTCCCACCAGCTCAGGTCTTTACGCCTTTGCAACCTGGTCAAGTACGACAAGCGGGGAAAGGAAGTCTACTACTCCCTGGCCGACAGGCACGTAAAAAGCATCTTTAAGATGGGCTTTGAGCACATTAAAGAGTGAGGGTTGATATGGAACTGGAACTATACATTAGACCGGCAATTTTTATAACGCTTTACCTGATATTTGGCGGCAAAATCGTGCTGCGGGCCCTGAAAAACCTGCTAAAGGGCCAAATCTTTGACGAGAACTTCCTGATGAGTCTTGCCACCATCGGGGCCCTTATTATCGGCGAGTACCCGGAGGCGGTGGGCGTCATGCTCTTTTACCGGGTTGGGGAATACTTTCAGGACAGGGCGGTGACCAAGTCAAAAAAATCCATAACTGCCCTTATGGATCTGCGGCCCGACTTTGCCAATCTAATAAAAAACGGCGAAACAGATAAGGTCGATCCCGCCAGCGTAAATGTCGGCGATTTCATTTTGGTGAAGGCCGGCGAAAAGATACCCCTGGACGGCGAAGTTGTCGAAGGCCAGGCCATGCTGGACACCAAGGCCCTTACCGGCGAGTCTGTCCCGCGCAAGGCCGCTGTCTCCGATACAGTTCTTTCCGGATGCATAAACCAGAACGGCCTATTGACGATCCGGGTAACAAAAAGCGCAGGGGAATCAACCGTTGCCAAAATAATCGAGCTGGTTGAAAACGCCGCAAGTAAAAAGGCGCCCACGGAAAATTTCATCACCAGCTTTTCCCGCTACTACACTCCGGTGGTCGTGGCCCTTGCCGCGCTCATTGCCTTTCTCCCTCCACTGCTCGGCTTTGGTTTACTGGCCGACTGGGTACACCGGGGCCTTGTCTTCCTGGTCATTTCCTGCCCCTGCGCCCTTGTGATCTCCATCCCCTTGAGTTTCTTCGGCGGTATTGGCGGCGCTTCACGTAAAGGCGTTTTGGTAAAGGGCGGCAATTACCTGGAAGCCCTTAACAATCTTGACATTGTGGTTTTCGACAAGACAGGAACCCTGACAAAGGGGGTGTTCAAGGTGACTGGCATACAAAGCGCCGCCGGCTGGACTGAAACGCAGGTGCTTGAGTACGCCGCCAAAGCCGAGGCTTTCTCGAACCACCCCATCGCGCTCTCCATACTGAAGGCCTACGGCGCCGAAATTGACAAGTCAGGGCTCTCTGATTACAACGAAATTTCCGGTCATGGCATCAGCGTCAAGGCAGACGGTAAAACCATTCTTGCGGGAAATAACAAGCTCATGGCCGCCAATGGTATTTCTTTCACAGAAACACAGGTTATTGGCACAAAGGTGTATGTGGCACTGGACAATACTTTTATTGGAAGTATCGTCATCTCCGACGAAATAAAGCCGGACAGCAAGGCCGCCATTGCCGCTCTTAAGACGCAGCTCAGCAAGACCGTAATGCTGACCGGGGACAATCCGGAGATCGCGGCGGCCGTTGCCGCAGAGCTTAACCTGGACGAATACTACGCCGGCCTTTTGCCCCATGAGAAAGTGGAAAAGGTGGAAACGCTCGCGGCGCAAAAAAAGGCCAAGGGCAAAATTGCCTTTGTCGGCGATGGCATCAACGACGCGCCGGTGCTGGCCCGCGCCGATATTGGCATAGCCATGGGCGGCCTTGGCTCTGACGCAGCTATAGAAGCTGCAGACCTTGTACTGATGAGCGATAATATTTCAGGGCTGCTTGAAGCCATAAAAATTGCACGCTTTACCAAACGCATAGTCTGGCAAAACATAATTCTTGCTCTGGGAATTAAGGCCCTGTTTCTCGTCCTTGGCGCGGCGGGCCTTGCATCCATGTGGGAAGCGGTTTTTGCCGATGTGGGGGTTGCCCTGCTTGCGATACTGAACGCCAGTCGTATAATCAGGGCAAAGTGAGTATTCAAAGCGCTTTGAGTATGCTAAAGTGCCAACATGGATTTAACCAATATTCAAATAGGCCTTAAAGGCGAAGTTACAGATACCGTAACGGACAAAAACATAGCCTCTGTCCTTGGCTCCGGGGGCCTTCCCGTTTTCGCCACTCCCGCCATGATCACCATCATGGAAAAAGCCGCGGCTGATGCGATCAATCCCCATCTCCCCCCCGGCTGCTCAACAGTGGGAACAGATGTGAATATCAAGCACCTCTCCCCCACACCACAGGGCATGAAGGTCTCTGCAAAAGCTGAACTCCTTGCCATAGACGGCAGGGCTCTTTCATTTAAAGTGGAAGCTTTTGACGAGGCCGGAAAAATTGGCGAAGGCAGCCATGAACGCTTCGTCATTGAAATCGAGAAGTTTATGTCCAAGGCCGAGGGAAAGAAAGCTTAAGTCCATATATTTGCCTGGTCGATTATCTTTAGCGTAGTTTCTATGTCTCCCAGCATATTGATATGCCCCATTTTCCTTTTCTCTTTTGCATCCGCCTTGCCGTAAAGATGCAGCTTTCCCTTGGCCAATAGCGGTAAGTACGGGTCCAGGTTTGACATTTCCCTGGCGTCCAAATGGTCGCCCAGAATATTCACCATTACAACAGGGCTGTGTAAACTTGTGCCCCCCAATGGCAGCCCGCAGACCGCCCTGACATGCTGTTCAAACTGGCTTGTAACACAGGCGTCTATCGTGTAATGCCCTGAGTTATGGGGCCTTGGTGCAAGCTCGTTAATGTAGATTTCGTCCCCGGCCGTAAACATTTCCACGGCCAATATACCTATGACATTCAGGGTTTCCGCTATTTTGCGGGCGTAAGTTACGGCCTTCTCTGCCAGCCCGTCGGAAATGCGGGCCGGCACTATACTTTGATGCAGAATATTATTCACGTGAATATTCTCCGCTATGGGGAATACCGAAGTTTCACCATTCGTGCTGCGGGCCGTAATTACAGAGACTTCCCTGTCAAAGTCTATCCATTTTTCTAAAATGCACTCTTGCTTTTCCACCAGATTTTTTGCGGCGGCAAAATCTTCTTTGCTTTTTATTACAAGCTGCCCTTTTCCATCGTAGCCGCCCGTGCTTGTTTTTAAGACGCTGGGGTAGAAAAAATGTTTTTCCAATGCTTCTATGCTGTCAATAAGGTAAAAATCCGCCACAGGTATTCCCATGTTTTTAACCGCGCTTTTCTCCCTGTAGCGGTTCTGTGTTACTTTAAGCACATCGCTTCTTTGGGGTAGATACGCATGTTTTTCCAGATAGGCAAGGGCGTCATAGTCAATATTCTCAAACTCGTAGGTAATAACATCGCTTATTTCCGCCAGCTTCTTAATCGCCGCCATATCGTCGTAGCTTGCCGTTATCTCTACATCGGCAACCTGTCCGCAGGGGCAATTCGGCGTTGGATCAAGGACGGCAACACGGTAGCCCATTGCCTTGGCCGAAAGGCAGATCATTCTGCCCAACTGCCCCCCGCCAATTATTCCTATTGTTTTATATGGCATTATTATTTTTGTCAAAGGAGCTTTTTCCTATAACTTGCTTTCCGAAACGGACTTTTCTATTTTCTGCCTTCGCTGCTGCAGTTTCTCAAAAACTTTTTCGTCAAAAGTCCCAATAATTTGCGCTGCCAGCAGTCCCGCGTTTGTTGCCCCAGCCGTTCCAATAGCCACCGTTGCCACGGGAACACCGCCGGGCATTTGCACAATGGAGAGCAGGGAATCCAGTCCGTTCAGGGCCTTGGACTGAACAGGCACGCCAATTACAGGCAGAAGCGTTTTCGCCGCTACCATTCCGGGCAGATGGGCCGCCCCGCCAGCCCCCGCGATTATGACCTTTAGGCCCCTTCCCGCAGCTTCTTCGGCATAGCTAAACATTTTATCGGGTGTGCGGTGTGCGGACACTACCTTTTTTTCATAGGGTATCTCTAACTCATCCAGGACAAGGCAGGCATGCTGCATGGTTTCCCAATCAGATTTACTGCCCATTATTACTCCAACCAAGGCGGCGGTATTCATGGATAGACTTTATCATGTTTAGTGTTCTTGCAACAAGTCTTGATTTTTTGCCTCTGGGCAGTTAGTGTAAATTTATAGATGAAAAAGCTGAATGGTTTTTTGCCTGTTCTTTTGATTTTTTCCCTTTTCGCCGGAACGGTTTTTGCCCAGGCCGGCAGTACAGAGGCCTTTCCAAGGATAGTCCCTGACCCAAGGGCCCTGGTTTTTCACCGCTCTGACGCCAGCTCCTACTCCTGGATAGATCTTGCGGAGATCAGCCTTTGGTCATCGGGAGATACGGAGCTGGCCCAGCTTGAGCGCATCCGCCAAATAGCCGCGGCAGTAGCCGAGACCACACGCGCATCGCCTGAACTTTTCGCAAACGACAAAGAAAAAGCTGAGTATATTCTAGAATATATGCACAGAAATATACTAAGAACATATTCGCTCACCCAGACCAGGGTTGACACCATGCTTTCCAGCGGCAGGTATAACTGCGTCTCCTCTGCGGTGCTTTACATGATCCTCTGCAAATCAATTGGCTTGGAGTTAAGCGGGGTGGTAACAAGGGATCATGCCTTTGTAATGCTTCACATTGACGGCGAGAATATAGACGTGGAAACTACCAACCCCCACGGCTTTGATCCCGGCAGCCGCAGGGAATTTCACGACCAGTTCGGCAGAGTGACGGGCTTTGCCTATGTACCCCAGCGCAACTACCGCGACCGCCAGACCATTAGCCCAATAGAGCTTGTCTCCCTGATTCAGAGGAACCGTATTGCCGATTATGAATCCAGAAACCTCTTTGCCGATGCAGTCCCCCTGGCAGTAGACCGGACAGCCCTGCTTAAGGGCGAACTTTCAGCCGCAAGCACTGTGGGAGTTTCATCCGAATTTTTTGAAGATCCCCATCAAAATTTATTAGACCGGCTTTTTAACTACAGTGCGTTTTTATTAAGGTCAAGAAGGGAAGAAGACTGTCTGCGCTGGATCGCATTTGCCTCGCCAAGGCACCCGGAGGAAAAGCGCTGGCAGGAGCTTGTTTTGGCGGCGGTGAATAACCGCTTAACCAGGTTCATCAATGCGAATCAGTTAACGGAAGCAAGGGCCTTTCTGCAAAGCCAAAGCTCCGTTCTGCCTCCCGCTGATTTCCAGCGCTTTGAGCTTATGCTCATTGACACAGGGCTGGCTAACGACACCAACAGAATTCGCAGCCTGGAAGAGGGCGAAACTGTTATCGCCGCCATCGAAGAGGCCCGTAGAAACCAGCAGATCAGCGATGCACGGGCAAATGAGTTTTTAACTTCCGCCGTTCAGAGAACCGCCTCTGTCCTTGCCACAGGGGCTGCGGCAGGCAGGGACTGGCTTGCGGCAATTAACTATATCGAAGGCGCAATTTCCCGCTTTGGTTCAAACCGCGAACTTGAACAGGCCCTATTTACCTATCGGGGTAACCGGGCAACAGACTTTCACAACCGCTTTGCCAATGCCTTTAACGGAAGAAATTTTGAAGAGGCGGAGCGCATCTTGAACGAGGGCCTTGCCGAATTTCCCAACGACCGGCGGCTTCTGGCAAACAGGGAGACAATGGAAAGAAGCCGGCCCTAAACGCTGGTTTTTAAGCTCTTCTCTTTTTCAAAACGCCCAAGGGCCAGTTCGATAAGGCGATCAATAAGGCGGGTATAGGAAAGGCCGGAGGCCTCCCAGAGTTTTGGATACATGCTGATTCTGGTAAAGCCGGGCATGGTATTGATTTCGTTAACGATGATGCCGCCGTCCTCTTTCAGGAAGAAGTCCACACGGGCAAGGCCTTCACAGCAGAGGGTTTTGAAAGCCTCTATGGCTATTTCCCGCAAGCGCAAAGAGGTTTCGGCGGGGATGCCGGCTGGAATGATTAACTCTGCGCCCTTGTCATCTATGTACTTGGCATCGTAGGAATAAAAATCATGGCTGGGTTTTATCTCCCCCACAACCGAAGCTTCTATTACGCTATGGGGCGAACCTAATACCGAGCACTCAAGCTCCCTGCCGGGAATGAATTCTTCAATCACTATTTTACAGTCATATTTAAAGGCTTCGTTTAAGGCGCCCTGGTATTCATCCTTGCTGCAGACCTTGCTAATTCCCACCGAGGAACCCATGTTGGCGGGCTTGATGAAAAGCGGCGAGCCCAACTCTGACACGAGCTCTTCGTAGTCAGGGATCTTATCCCCCGACAATAGGCTCCGGAATTTGCCGATGGGAAGCCCCGCCTCACGGAGCAGACGCTTCATCACGTCCTTGTCCATGGCCGCCGCAGAGGCCAATACGCCGGCCCCCACGAAGGGAATCTCCGCCAGTTTAAGCAGGCCCTGAACCGTGCCGTCCTCGCCAAAGGGGCCGTGAAGAATGGGAAAGACCACGTCGACAGCCAGGTCGTTAAACGGGCGGCTCCAGCTTCCGTCTTTGTCAATCTTTATCTGTACAGGCTCGTACTTGCTGCGGTCAATGGCATCGGTAACATTTTTTGCGGACTGGAGTGAAACCTCATGCTCCGCAGATTTGCCCCCAAAAAGTATTCCCACTGTAATCTTTTTTCCCACTAAAATCTCCTTAATGAATCTTCCGCCTGATATTCCGTATTTCACGGAGAATCATTGCTCCGGTAAAGACAAAGGATAATCCGTCCGCCACCGGAAATGCCGCCACGACCCCCCAAAGACCCCAGGCCCTGCCGAAGATGACAAGACAGGGTATTAGTATAATACACTGACGGAGCATATGAAGTAAAATGGAAATTTTTGGCCGGCCTGTAAACGTGAACATATTGGCCGAGACGATCTGAAAACCGACCAAAGGCAGCATCAGCATAAAAATTCGCATGGCGGCGGGCGTAAAGAAAAGAAGCACTTCACTGCCATCAGGCACAAAGAACCGGGTTATCTGCAACGGAAAGCACATAACGGCAATAAATCCAACGATACAAACGCAGGTCGCCGCGCTTATTGCCAGCAGATAGGCCTTGAGTACCCGGTCGAATTTTTTCGCCCCGTAGTTGTAACCAATTATGGGTTGGGAGCCCTGGTTGATGCCGAAGACGGGCATGAGGATCAGCATGGCAATGGCGTTGACTATGTTCATTCCCGAAAGAGCGATATCACCGCCGTTGGGAACCCTTAGGGCATCCGCCCCATACCAGCCAAGACTGGTATTGATAAGAACTTGCGATGCTGACAGGGCAACATGCACGAGAAACTGGGGGGAGCCAAGGGACATAATTTCATAAACAACCCTGAACGATGCCTTAAAGGATGCGAACCTGAGTCTAATCACTCCCCTTTTGCTAAGGCAAAAATAAAGTATCCACACAGAAGAGGCAAATTGGCTAATTACCGTTGCCCAGGCTGCCCCCTCAACACCCCAGTGGAAAACAAAAATAAAAATGTAATCCAGGATGATGTTCAGTATCGCCCCGATAAGCATGGCAATCATTGTGATGGCGGGGAAGCCCTGGGCCCTTGCGCAGTGGGAAAGTCCAAAACCAACCTGCATGAACACTGAACCAAAAAGGATAATCCGAAAATACCGCCGGGCGTAATCTAAAGAAAGGCTCCCTTCCTGCGCGCCCATGAGCGAAAGAATCTCGTCAATAAAGACAAGCCCCGCAACGGTAATCACAGTGCCAATTCCCACAAGCAGAAGCAGACAATGGTTCAGGGAATTTTCCGCGTCCGGCTTCCGGCCCTGGCCCAGCAGGATGGAGATCTTAAAGGCGGCACCCAGGCCAAAGAGCATGGCGAAGGCCAGGGTAAGGGACATAAGGGGCGCTACCAGGGAAAGACCGCCAAGGGCTGCCTCGCTGACCCCCCGGCCAACAAAGATCCTGTCAACTACGTTGTAAAGGGCGTTTACCAGCATCCCGGTAATTGCCGGGAGCGAGAAACGAAGAAGCAGGCGTCCTACAGGCTCAACTCCAAGGCGTTCAGCGGCATCAGGGGGATTTTTAGGCGTTTCCACGATTTACCACAAGCCCCAAATCCTGCGGGTTCTTGTTCTTGCCTCTCCTCTTATCTGTACAAGTAAAAATGGCGGAAGATCGCCTTCATAGATCACAAAATATCTTTCCCCCCCATACTCAACAGTATTCCTTCCTGTTCGCGGGTCAGGGTTCATTTCAAGGACAAATAAACCATCCAACATGGGATTTTCATTACGCATGGGTACAAAAGGAAAAAATAAATCGCTGCGGCCCCTGCCCTCAAAGGCGACGTTTAACACATTTAATACGTCAAGGGGTTCATGCAATCGAAGCCGTCCCCTTGTATTTCCCATTAAAACAAGACGCCTGCCCGTAGTACTTTCTACTGCTCTACGTTCCCCTCTTGGAATGGTAAATGTCGTTTCCACACTTTCCAGGGCTATGTCGGCAGAAATAAAAAACCTCAACCCCCTATTACGGCTCCTCTCCATTGAATCGCCAATAATTTCAGGTTCCAATCTCCTGGCAAGATCATGGGTCATTGCCTGGGGCGGTACTGTGTAGCAGCTTGCAAGGATCAATGCAAAAAAACCAAGGAGGGTCAGACTAAGTTTTTTCACAAACCTGTTGTTTTGCACTGTCATTTTATCTCCAAATTAAATCGTAGCCCCAAGCGAACTTGATGCGGGGGCCCATACCCAGGCTGCTATTTATACGAGCCCGCCCGGCTTCATCCGCCGCGTCTGGGCTGGGAAAACGCAGATGAAACATGGCTTCAAGTCTTAAAAAGTGGCCGCGGGGTAAAAACCAGTCTATGCCTCCGCCGGCCAATAACCCAAACTGGCTATCCCTAAACTCTAAAGGGAGAACCAGGTTATAGTTGGCGCCAAATAACGGAAACAGGGAAATATCTATATTTTCTCTTTTAAAATCATTGGGGTATTTAAACAGTATGCTGATCCCAAGCTGCCATATATCATCGACTATTGGGAATATTGGGTTAAAATCTCTATCATAAGTCCTCAAAAATCCAGGGCCAACACTAATGTCAAACTCCAGATACCTAAAATCGAAAAAAGCAAAGGCGCCAGGACCAATGTTCATTACACCTTCGTAAGGAGCAAAAGTCTGGGAAGCCACGGTATTGTTAAAACTCATGTCCAAAAGGGCGCCGCCGCCAAGGCCAAAATACCCCTGTGCAAAGGCACCGGCGGTCAGAAAGGCAAGTAGGGCCAAAACCAGAAGGCTTTTCTTCATTAAAAAATTCCTCTATTTTAATATAATTCCTAAAGTTCAAATTTGCAATGCCGATAAATGAAAGCGGAAGATTGTAAACATAGGCAAAATTTTTACTGTTTTTTAGGGGGAACAAGTGGCTTATTCAAATGCAGTATCCACGTACAAAGAAACCAGGGTAAAAACGGCTAGTCAGGGGCAGCTCATAGTTATGCTCTATGAAGAAGCCATAAAAAACCTGGATCGGGGCCTGGATCTTTTGAGTTTAAACGTTGATGGGAAGCTGATTACGGCAAATATCGAAAAAATCTCCAATTCCATCCTCAAAACCCAGGAAATCATCACGGAATTGATAGTTTCTTTGGACTTTGAACGGGGGGGGGAAATCGCAAAAACCCTTTTTGCCCTGTATACCTGGTTCAACAAAGAACTCCTTGAGGCCAGTATTGCCCATGACGGACACAGGATAAGCTCGGTTCGCAACCAGCTCAACGAGCTTAAGAGCGCCTGGGTAGAAGTTTCGGCAAAAACCGGCTCCGAGGCTGACGGAAAAGCAGTTACCGGCATTAATATCGCCGGTTAGGAGATGCTTGCCATGCTTGCGACAGCACAAAAAAACGACATCAGCCCAGCCGAACTAAGCCAGCGGGTAGCGGTAATCAAGCGCTTTAAGGAGCTTTTACAGGCCCAGCGGGACAGGTTTAATGAGTATTTGGGCGCCCTGGACAAGCAAAAAGAGCTGATCCAAGCTGGCAGCGCGGAAGACCTAATCCAGCACGTTGAATTGGAAGAAAAGATAGTCGCGGACATATTTTCCATTCAAAAGGTCATCGACCCGCTGGAAGAGATGTACCAGTCTACCAGGGCAGAAAGTCCGGCTACTACGGCCAATGACGAGGTCTCCAGGGCCGGGGACGAAGTTTCCAGCCTAAAAGAAGTCCTGGATTCCCTGAAATCAGAAGCCGTGATTCGCGCAGAACAGAACAGGGAGCTTCTTGCCAAACGCATGGAAGAACTCCGCTCTGAAATCAAAAGTCTTAAGGGCGGGGCCTATGCCCGGCGGCCCTTTAACAACGACCCCACTCCCACCCTGGTTGATATAAAGGGCTAAGTTTTACCAGTTTTTTAGCATTTATGCTTTAATTAATTCGACAAGTTTAGATTCTTCCCCCTTGGACATAAAGGCGGGAAGAATTGCCGTTTCCCCCGGAGACGGCGGCAAGAGAAAACCACCCTCCAGAAAGCGCCGGAACAGGCTCTCGTATTCCCCCATTTTCATTTCGCTCTCAAGCCGAAGGTAGATCCCCCGGCGGCGCCATGGGCTGTCAGTCAGAGCCTTCTCCAGTTTGCCATAGCGCTGCCGGCCCTGGCCGCCCTCCTTTAGCGCTGCGGCAAGGCTGTAAAGGGCGCGGGTCGCCGGGGCCAGCAGCACCGGCGGGACAAGATCCCCGGCGGGAAAGGAGTCCCCCAGGCCCTTCTCCAAGACCAGCACTTCCGGGCCAAGCGGCCAGGGCAGGACGGGGATCATAATAGGCGCTTCCGTCTGGCCTTCCAGAAAGGGCCGCCAGAGGGAAACTTGCCCCTTGCCGGCCTCGCTGTCCACAGCATAGCCCGCTAGTTCTAGGGCCCGCTGCAGGGCCCCGGAGTCCAGGTAGAGCCGGAAAGCCCGGCCGGGGAAGAACTGGCCCAGGGCCTTGATAAAGCGCCCTTCCATCGGATGCGGGAGGGAACTAAAGAGCCCCCGCTCGGCGGCGTTTTTAAGCTCCCCAAGGACTCCGGACGGCTTATGGCCCAGGATGGCCCTTCCACCCTGGAGCCAGAGATCCACCAGCCTTTTTCCTCCTTCAAGGTAAAGGCGGAAATCCCTGGCGCGCAATACCGGGGGTAAAAGCCGTAAAAGTTCCCTGTCAAAATGGAGCATCCGATTGTCCTTTTACACTATCTAATATTCATTCTGGATTTTTGTAAAGTTATGGCTCTGGTGAAGGCTCAAAAAGCGCTTTTCAAAGCCGGTCTCGAAGATCACCTTGATCACCGGGCCCTCCTCATCTTCCTTTATCTGCGCTACCGCGCCGTAGCCGTGATCGTCGTGGTAGACCCTGTCGCCCATGGCCCAGCGGCCATCGGACGACAAGCGTCCGTCGGACGATAAACGTCCGTTGCTTGATCCGCTCGGCTTTGGGGCGTAGGACTGGCCCCGGCCAAAGCCGCTGGGCGCCTGGCCGATGACGCGCAGCCCGTCCAGGTCTATCTCGTCCAGGAAAAGCGAGTGCTTCATGGGCACAGTCCTGCCGTACATACGCCGGCGGGCGCAGGAAGTAAGGTAAAGCTCGTCCATGGCCCTGGTGGCGCCCACGTAAAAAAGCCGCCGCTCTTCCTCAAGGTCTTTGCCCTCTTTATCGTCCCTGGGGAAGATCCCCTGCTCAACACCGGTGATGATCACCCGGCGGAACTCAAGTCCCTTGGTGTTGTGCAGGGTAATCAGCGTCACGGCCTCCCCTGCCTCGGCTTCTTCGTTCGAGCCGTCAATCGAACGGTCCAGCTCAATGTTTTCAAGGAATTCCAAAAGCCCCTCTTCGCTGGCCTGGTAAATGCTGGCGTGATTGGCCAGCTCCTGCAAGTTGTAAAGCCGCTGATTCCCGCTGATCTCGTCGTGGCTCAGGTGGTATTCGGCAATGCCGCTTTCCACAGCCAGGCTGACCACACAGGCCGAAAGCCCCACTCCGGCCCGAAGCCCCCCGGCCGGTTCTTTTACATCGCTGGCGTTTGACGAATTAAGGGCATCCCTTCCCTTCTCAATTGCCTTCAAAAAAACCTTGACTCCCGATCTGGCCTTGGCTGAAAGCTTTGACTCCAGCTTTTGGGAAGCGTGGATCAGGTTCCCTCCCTGGGCCTCCTCCGCAATGCGATCCACCGTGGCAAGGCCTATTCCCCGGCTGGGCTTGTTTACCACCCGGCGAAAGGCAACTTCGTCCCTGGGGTTCACCAGAAATGCCAGAAGGGCCATCGTGTCTTTTATCTCTTCCCGCTCATAGAATTTCAGGGAGCCAACTACCCGATAGGGTATCCGGCGTTTTATAAACTCGGTTTCAAAGCTCAGGGACTGGGCATTGGTTCTGTAGAGTATGGCCCAGTCGGATACTGGCCCGCCCTTCTTGATAAGCTCCACGCAGAATTCCGCCTCTGTATCCTGGTCCGGCAGAAAGGCCAACACGGGCTTTTTCCCCCCCTTCCGCTCCGCCCGAAGCTCCTTGCCCAGGCGGCCCCTGTTCTTGTCCATCACCGAGGCGGCGACTTTCAGAATGGGGGCGGTGGAGCGGTAGTTTCGTTCCAGTCTGACGATCTCAGCGCCGTCGAAGTACCCGGTAAATTCAAGAATGTTTTTTACCTCTGCCCCGCGGAAGCTGTAGATGGACTGATCGTCATCGCCCACTACGCAGATGTAGCTGCCGGGGCCGTAAAGCTCTTTTAGAAGCGCCGCCTGGGCCACATTGGCGTCCTGGTACTCGTCCACCAGGATCACGGAGAAACGCCGGCGAATACGCTCTGCCAGTTCGGGCTCGTTTTTTAGAATTTCAACCGGCTTTTTTATCAGGTCGCCAAAGTCCACATTGCCAATTTTTGCCAGCTTTTCCTCGTACTTTGAGTAAATAGGCCCAATGAGATTCTCCTTGCCAATAAAGCCCAGCTCAGGATCATCGGGGGAAAGAAAAAAATCCTTCGCCAGGGCTATGCGGTAGGCCATCTCTCTTACCTCCGCCTTGGACGAGCCTTCCATAATGGTAGAGAGCAGCGCCGCGGAATCGTCGTCATCGTAAATGACAAAAGCGCTATCAAGCCCCCCATGGCTCCCGTAGCAGCGCAGGAACCAGGCCCCAAAGGAATGAAAGGTCCGGAGCATGGCATCAGCGGCCCGCTCCTCGATAAGCCTTGCCCGGCCGGCCATTTCCCGCGCGGCCTTGTTGGTAAAGGTCACCGCCAGAATCGAGCGGGGGTCCACTCCCCTCTCCTTTATAAGCCAGGCGATCTTGGTGGTTATCACCCTGGTCTTGCCCGACCCCGCCCCGGCAAGAATCAGAAGCGGCGCTCCGGTGTGCAATACCGCCTGGCGCTGCTCGGGGTTAAGGATGTCGAGGTAGCTGGGCTGGGACATGGCTGAATGATAGTTGATTTTTGCCGGGTTAAAAAGGTGCCTGGCACCATGCTACAATCAGACAATGAGCGAGACCTTATCCCTCTTAAAAGAATCCGGGGCCCTTCTGGAAGGGCATTTTCTCCTTTCTTCGGGGCGGCATGGGGACCGCTACTTTCAGTGTGCCAGGCTGCTTGAGTATCCGCACAGGGCGGCGGCGGCCATTTCGGCTGTTGCTGAGCAGATAAGGGCGGACATTAAGGCAGGCAAGCTGCAAGCCGACGCCGTCGTGGGCCCTGCCATTGGCGGCATAATCGTGGCCTACGAGCTGGGCCGCCAGCTTGGGCTCCCGGCCTTTTTTACCGAACGGGATGACTCCGGTGTTATGACATTACGCCGGGGCTTTGAAGTGCAGGCCGGTCAGAAGATCCTTATCGCCGAGGACGTGGTTACCACTTCCAAATCGTCGGGGGAATGTGCCAGGGCCCTGGAAGAGCTGGGGGCAAAAGTCGCTGCCCTGTTCTGCATTGTTGACCGCAGGGCTGCGGGCGTGGAAGTACCCTGGCCCTTTTACTCCGCCTGCCGCCTGGAAGCAAGCACCTGGGCGCCGGAGGAATGTGAGCTCTGTAAAAAGGGTATTCCCCTGGTCAAGCCGGGCTCGCGAAAAGTCTAAGCTAGCCCTCTTGGGCAATGCTCCCAAAAGGAATATTAAGTTCCCTTTCCAGTTCCAGGATCAACGAGAGCAGGTTAAACTGTTCCGATAATAGCCTGTTCTGCGCCGCAAATAAATTGTCGCGGGTGTTGTTAAGGGTCTGCAATTCAACCGCGCCCTGACTGTGGGCAGTTGTTTGCATCCTAAGGGTTTCCTCTGCCAGGGTGATATTAAGGTGCAGGGTTTCTATGGTTTCCTCTGAGCGCGCAATGTCTCTTAGGAGTTTCTGAACGGTGTTCTGGTGGTTTATGGAGGCTTCGGTTAAAAGGCTTCTCTGTTTGTCTATGGCATCGCTTAGGGTATCGATCTGCTCTTTTGCTTGCGACCAGGGGAGAAAATTATCCGCCCTAAGCGATAGGGTTATTGAAAACAGGCCGTTTGAATCCCTCCACTGGCTCAGCGCGTCTACGTAAATGGGAGTGGAGTTCCAGGAAAAGGTCAGGTTCGGCGCGTAGGAGCGAAGATGGGCGTATCTCCGCTGTGCTTCAATTACAGCAATTGACTGGCGCAAGAGGCCTACCTGGATTGATTCCCGCCCGCTTCTGTTTACCGTATTGGGATCCTGGGTCAGGAAATTTAATAAATCGCCTTCCAGTTCTACCGTTTCTTCCACCGGTATCATTAAAAAATACTTAAGATGATCAAGAGCCGTCTGGTAAGCCGCGCGGTTGCCCTGGGCATTTGTCTGCTGGGTGGACACATCAAGCCTGGCGGCAAGCTCTTCCAGAGTTGATGCCCGGCCTACAGACATCAGGGCACGGGTTTGATCATAACGGCTTTGGGCGCTTACTATGTTTCGTTCTGCAAGTTCCGTATTTGCCCTGAGTAAAAGGATCTGGTAGTAAAGCCGTCTTACCTGGAATTCCAGGTCCTGCCGGGCGGCTTCGTAATTGATGCGGCCCGCCTCGTACTCCTGTTTTGTCTGATTGATGTTCGCTAAAATCGCGGGGGTGATATTCAGAGTTGCAGAGAGGGAAATGCCTGGCGTCCAAACACTCTGCGGCGGCGGCGGTACCGGCTCGACAACACCGGCTGCCGGATGGCTGACAAGCGCCCCCGCGCCGATGGACGGGATAAGGCTGTTCCAGGAACGGCTGTGCCGCCGCTGGGCCGAGGCGGTATCGATCTCCGCCCGCCTTAGGGAAAGGTTGTTTTCGATGGCCATGGCAACGGCGCCGTCAATGTCCAGGCGTGTTTCTGCCCAGGCATTAGACGCTATCAGAATGCAAAGGCAGAGTAAAATACTAAACTTCATCTTTTTGCTCCTTCTTCCTGCCATGGAAAATCGAATACAGGACCGGAATGAAAACCAGGGTGATAACAGTCGCCGATGCAAGGCCGCCGAAAACCACAAGGCCGATGGCGGAAGTAACCCTGGCTGACTGGCCCGGGAAAAAGGCCATGGGGGCCAGTCCCAGCATGGTGGTAAGGGCGGTCATTAAAACAGGGCGGAAACGGTTACCGCCGGCCTCGACGCAGGCTTCTTTAATATCCTTTCCCTTGCGGACAAGCTGATTCGTATAGTCCACAAGGAGTATGCCGTTATTGGTCACAATACCAATCAGCAATACAATGCCAATCATGGTAAAGGAGCTTATGGTTGCGCCGGTAATAATATGAACCATTACAACACCTATCATAAGAAGCGGTATGGTGCAGAAGTTAATGAATGGGTCAAGGAAGGATTCATACTGGGCCGCCATGACGCCAAAGACAAGGAGCAGGGCCAGGACTATCACCATGCCAAAGGCCTGCATCATGTCCCGTGTATCTTCCGATGAGCCGGCAAAGCTTGCCTGTATTCCCTCTTCTTCCAGAAGAGTCCTGACATTCGCCTCGACTCTTCGTAGCGAAAATCCTTCCAGCAGATTGGCGGTAATATGAACAACCCGGCTCTGGTTTTCGCGGTTAATGCTAACCGGACCCTGGCTTACTTCAAATTCCGCAAAGTTGGCTGCCGGAATCAGCATCCCTCTGGATGAGCGGACATCAATTCTTCCCAGGTCAGTCACTTCAAGGCGGTCTTCTTCTGCAAGCTGCAAAAACACGTCAAACTCTTCCCCGCCCTGCCGGAGCGTGGTTGCCGTAACGCCGTTCATCGCGGCGGAAATTTCCATGGCAATGGAGGCGATGTTAAGCCCGAAATTGTAGGCCCGGCTGCGGTCGATGTTTATATCGATCTGGGGCAGCCCTTCACTCAGGTCGACGGCAATGTCCTGCAGCTCAGGCACTCTGGTTTCAAGTATCTGCCTGACCCTTTCGGCTGTGGCCATGCCTTCGCCCAGGTCATCAATGTTAAGCATGATGTCGATATCAGAGCTGCCCAAAAGAGCCGCAAGGCCGCCTGCGGCAAAACTTATTTCCGCATCCGGGAAATTAGCGAAATGGGGGCGGAGCTTGTTCTTTACATCATCTTCAGAATCTACATTTGGATCGTCCAGATCAAGAACAACTGTTATGGAAGCTGTATTAACCCCCGCAGTGCTTAAAAGCCGTCCGGTGTCTCCGACCGTGGTTACAATGTTTTTAAGGCCCCTGATTTCCGCGATGGCGTATTCCTGCAGCTCAAGTGCAACGGCTATGGTGTCGCTATACCTTGTACCAAGGGGCATTTCAATTTCAACGATAACCGTATCGCTGGCCGCCGGGGGCATCATGCTGATATCCATTCTTCCCATGGCAAAAACAGAGCCAAGAAACGCGCAGACCACAAAAAGCACGGTAACAAGGCGGTATTGCAATGCCTTTGCCAAAATGCCTTGATACGCCTTGCTGAGCTTTTTAATTGTGTTATCTATCCCCGAGTCAATTTTTATCATAAGGGGATGGGTCAGGGGTTTTTGAACGCGGCTATGTACCGGCAGCCATTTGCTTGCAAGGACGGGAACCAGAAAAATCCCCACAAAAAGGCTTGCGATAATGGAAATGGCGATGGTAAAGACCATGTCCTGAATAAGAATACCTATAATTTCAAGCTGGTTCTTAAAGAGGATAATCGGCACAAAAACACAGAGGGTTGTGAGCGTCCCCGCGATAAGGGATGACATTACCTCTTCGCCGGCAAGCATTCCGGCAACAGTCGGCTTTTCCCCCCTTTCACGGTAGGCAGTTATGCTTTCCACAACAACTATTGAACAGTCAACAGTCATACCCAGCCCCAGGATAAGCCCCGCCAGAGTCATCATGTTGACCGTAATGCCCGCTATGCTCATGACCAAAAGTGTTATAACGAATGACAGTGGTATCGAAAGGCCAACGATAATTGAGCTGTTGGCGTTTCTAAGAAAGATAATCAGGATTATCATGGCAAGCGATATTCCCGAAACGGCTGAATTAATTAGCTCGTTCAGCATATTACGGGTTTGTACCGTGTCGTCCCGGACAATTTCCAGGCTTATATTGGGGGGAAGCGTCCTTTGAACAATTTCAAGCTGGCGGTATATCTGATCGGCCACCTGTATGGTATTCGCCCCCATCTGCTTCATTATGGAGATGTAAACGCCCGGCTCTCCGTTTACAAACACCGAGGAGCGTTCATTTTCGTAATCAAAAAAAACTTCGCCAATATCGTGCAGTCTTATGTCCGCACCGCCTGTCTGCAGTACAACGGTATTGGCAATTTCGGCCAGGCTCGCAAACTCGCCGGATGTCTTTATGGTATATTCGACCAGCCCTTCTTCGATAAAGCCCGCGCCAAGGTCTATGTTCTGCACGGCAAGGGTGCGGGCGATTTCGTTAATCGTAATGCCGTAGGCCTCAAGGCGGTTCTGGGAAATGGCAACGCGGACTATTGGGTCCTGTCCGCCCTCGACAGTGACGGAAGCCACGCCTTCGATAAGTCTAAAATGGTCTTCCAGTTCATTTGACGCAAAGTAACGCAGATCGTTCTGTGACAAGCTGCCTTCGGCAGCACCGCTGCCCGCCACACCCATAACGGCAATGTACATGATGGGCTGGTCGTCGGGCCTTACCTGCACGATCATGGGCGACTGTATGTCGTCAGGCAGCTGGCTGCTTACCCTCTCCATGTTTTCCCGGACCCGGTTTGTTTTCACGTCGATATCCGTGCCAAATTCAAACTGAAGTATAATGACGCTGCTTTGCGAACGGGAGCTGGAAGTCATTTTCTGAATGCCGCTGGTATTTGCAATGGCCGCCTCCAGCACCCTGGTCACCGAGTTCTCAACGGTCTGGGGATCAGCGCCGGGATAAATCGTCACAACTACAAGGGCCGGAAATTCAATGTCGGGGTACATCTCGACGGCAATGTCCGAAAGCATAAAAATGCCGGTGATTGACAGAAGGGAAAATACCACCAGCCAGAGGACAGGGCGGCTTACTACCGCCTTTGCAACACTCATCTTCCTTCACCGCTAAGGCGTTCAGCCCCCTGGGCAAGGCCTCCAATTATCCGCAGCTGTTCCCCGCCGCTTAAGAGCTGCTGGCCCTGAACAATTACCGTCTCCCCGGACGAAAGCCCTGACCTTACTTCCGTCATTCCCTGAAGGCTGGCGCCAGGGGCAATCTCCCGTCTTTCGGCAAAGGGCCGCCCTGCCGCATCGTATTCGACAATGAACACAGCGGTTTGGCCGTAACTAGAGACTATTGCCTCGGAGGGGACGGCAACGACATCGGGGTATGAACGGGTATTGATCCTGACCCGTGCGAACATTCCGGCGCTTATCCGGGGATCATCCTGATCAAATCTAAGGTTGATAAGCTTGGTCCGGGAAATGCTGTCAACAATGGGCGAAACCCGGTTGACGACGGCGCTGAATGTTTCGCCGGGGTATGCCTGCAGGAAGACCTCTGCACTAAGGCCGGGAACCAGGTCGGCAATCTCCCGCTCCGGTATCCGCGCGTTTATCTCAAGATTTTGATTGGTGGATATTGAGGTGATAGGCGTACTGGGACTCACCGTTGTCCCCGTGGAAAGGGGCGTTCTGCTAATAATGCCACTGATAGGAGCCGTAACCGGGCTGCGCAAATAGACCATGCCGGGCCTTGACGGGTCCACTTCCGCGATAACCTGGCCACGGTTGACAAAGGCGCCAAGGTCCGCCCGCACCGAGACCAGTATCCCCCCAACATCGGGAAAGACATCGGCCTGCTGTGTACTCATTATATCGCCGTTTACATCAAGATAGGCACGCAGGGTTTGTTCTGTCACTTCGTAGGTTCTTACCGAAAAAGAAGCCGCTTCCGGCACAGCCGCCGCTGTTCTGCCACGGCCTGCAAGAAGGCTGGGGCCAAACAGGAGAAGGCAGGCGATCAGTGCAATTCCAGCGGCAATTGTTACCTTTTTGGGCGGCTTTTTTACCTTTTCAGCGGCAACTGTGACTTCTTTTAGCGGCTTTTTTCCCATTTTTGTCTTTCTCCTATAATATCAAAATATCTAAATATATTATAAATGTATATAGATCAAAAAAGGCCGGTTTCAACCGGCCCTATTGCCACTTAAACAATTTTACAGCGGCATCGTTTGTACACGCCCTCCCGGCGTGCAAGAACAAAAACACTTCAACTGTTTTTTTTAAAAAAAAGACAGTTATTTTGAGTTCTGCCGACCTTAAATCGGCACCCGGACTTTGGGTGGATTTTCCATAGGCCCCCCTGACCGAAATTGACCGCCCCATCAAGCCAAAAATTTGATGGGAAAGAAAACTTACTCCTAGCTAAATTGTAGCACGCCCGGACGATATTGCAAGGAAAAATTCAAATATTTTTATTTTTTTTTGTGCGGTTTTTGGTGTTTTTGGCCTTTTTTGACCTTTTTGATCTTTACTTGGCCGCAATTGCACCGCTATTGCGCCGCTATTGTACCGCTATTGCGAAGCTTTGGGGGGGCCCAGAACCTCCGCCATGACCACAGCTTGCTGCATTTGGCTAAGATGGGCCAGATTAAAGACCGGCTCCGCAGGAATTTTCGGGCTAATCACCGGCTGTACCGGCGTTAGGCTCGAAAAAGCAGCGCCCAGGGAGGGCATTTCCCCCCCGAGAGGGCGTTTTTGAACGGGCGCCGGGGCCGGGAGCGGCTTTTGGGGGGGCTCAGGGGCCTCCCGCAGATGGGCGGCGTGGAAATGTCCCTGCTCCTCCCGCATATGGATGGCGTGGAAATATTCCTCCTCTTCCTCCTCCTCAAAGTGAATAGGAGGCGGAGTTGGGGCTGGCGGAGGCGGATTGTGCTTGCTCCTGGCCTGGACAACCGCCCGGCCAATAAATATGGCCAAGGGGATCATAATGATAATAATGTTAAAAAGACTGTCGATAAACATGACTTCCCCTATTAGTTGCCTTTGGCGGCGGGCCCTCCCGGAGTTCCGATAGTACCGCCTCCGATGGAAGAGCGCATATCCGTGTCCGCCTGGATGTTTCTTAGCCGGTAATAGTCCATCACTCCCAAATGCCCGTTCTTAAAGGCCTCGGCGATGGCCCTGGGGATTTCGGCCTCGGCCAGAACGACCTTGGCGCGGTTTTCCTGAACCAGGGCAAGCATTTCCTGCTCCTGGGCCTGGGCTGCGGCACGGCGTTTTTCCGCCTCGGCCTGGAAGCGGCGCTTGTCCGCCTCGGCCTGGTCGGCCTGGAGCTTGGCGCCAACGTTCTGGCCCACGTCAATGTCGGCAATGTCGATGGAGAGGATCTCAAAGGCGGTTCCCGCGTCCAGCCCCTTCTGCAAGACCGTCTTGGAAATTCTGTCGGGATTTTCCATTACCGATTTATAGGTTTCGGAGGAACCGATGGTGGTTACAATGCCTTCGCCTACGCGGGCGATGATGGTGTCCTCGGTGGCGCCGCCGACCAGCCGCTCGATGTTCGAGCGCACTGTTACCCTGGCCTTTACGCAGAGCTGGATGCCGTCCTTGGCCACCGCGTCAATTGTGATTTTACCCTTGGCCGCATCCGGGCAGTCAATGACCTTGGGGTTAACGCTGGTTCTTACGGCTTCGTAGACATCCCGTCCCGCCAGGTCAATGGCGCAGGCCCGCTGAAAGGGCAGGCTGATGTTTGCCTTGTCGGCAGCCACAAGGGCGCGGCTTACCTTTCTGACATCGCCGCGGGCAAGAAAGTGGGTCTCCAGCATATCCGAGGAAATATCAATTCCCGCCTTGGAAAGCATGATCCGGCAGTCAACGATTACATTCGGATCCACCTTGCGGATCCACATCCCGATAATCCGCCCCATACCCACATGGGCCCCGGACAAAAGCGCCCTGAACCAGAGTCCAAAGAAGCGGAAAAACAGTACAAGAAAACCAAGGGCAATTATACCGATGATAATTACGCCTATAAAAACCGGAACACCTTGAACACCTTGCAGACCTTGCATATTTTACTCTCCTTAATGAATAAAAAATTACTATGCTTTTCTTACGACTATCTTATTGCCCCAGACACGGGTTACTACAATACCCATGCCCGCATCAACAAACTCGTTGTCAGCGTCAACGCTGTAAATTTTCCCGTCGATTAGTGCCCGGCCAGAAGGACGCAGCACCGTATCGGCAATACCTGTTTTCCCGACCAGGGCCGCGAAGTTTTCTTCGTCCTCAAGGGGAAGGGCCTTCTCTACGGTAACGGTTTTTGCCAGAGTGGACTCCGGGTCAGGCCCGCCGGCCGTTCCGGTAATAGCCGTTTTGAGCGTAAGCGCGTCAAACATGCGCAGCTTTGGCCCGGTTAGGGCGACGATCGCAATGCCTGTGACGGAAGCGATGACTCCGGCGAAAACCACCAGGGCATTCCTGCCAAAAAGAGCCCATTCCCAGTCGAAGCTGGGAATGACAAAGTCCTGCATGGAAAGCACCAGCGAAAGACCGATGACTATAAGGCCGGAAATGCCCGCAACTCCAAAGCCGGGCAATACGAAAATCTCAACTGCCAGCAGCCCAACCCCCACAATGAAAAGAAGGATCTCCAGTGAGCCCACCCGGCCCAAAAGCGCGCTGGAACCAAAAACCACAAGGAAGGCAATTACTGCCACTGTCCCGGGAATACCGATGCCCGGACTCTGGATCTCCAAAAAGATCATCACCAGGCCCAGGAGAATAAGAAGGGTCTGCACCGGCCCTGATGTAAGGAAGGAAATAAGAGAGTCCGCCGCGCTGGGATAGGATCTGGTAATTTCCCCGGTAATTCCAAGGACTTCGGCAAGGCTCTCCTGGTCTTCCGCGATTCCGGCAAGAAGGCCGAAGTGCAGGGCCTCCCCGGCGGTAAGGGAAAGGAGCTTGCCCACTTCGGAAATGACCCCGATGCGCTCAATCACCGTATTTGTGCCCCTGGCATCCCTTTCCAGGCGTTCAAGTTCCTGAAAGGTCAGAGCCCTGGTTTGGCCGTCCACCCTGACTTCCCAGAGTTCCACGTCAAAATCCACCATGGCCAGGGCAAGCCCCACCGGATGGCCGTTCCGTTCCGCCAGGGCTGCTATCTGGGACCTGACCGCCGCAACAGTCTTTTCGTCGGCGGCCTGGGCAGCTCCGCCAGGGCTTGCCATCACAGGCGCGGCCGCCCCCATGGAGGTTCCCGGGGCCATGTAGATCTCCCTGCAGGCCATGGCGATAAGGGCACCGGCGGACCAGCTCACTCCCATGGAGTCTTCGCCGCTGGTTACCCAGGCGATTGTCCGCACATTTCTTAAAGACATTATGAAAGAGGCGATCTGCAGGGCCGAATCGACCCGGCCGCCAAAAGTATCGATCTCAAAGATAATAAACTCTGCCCCATGGTTTACAGCCCTTCTGGCTTCCCTTCGTACAAAGGTCGCCAGGGAAGGCATAATATCCCCGTGTATGGGGATAACCCAGGCATCTCCGCCGGCCATGGTTTCCTGCTGGGCGCCGGCTTGTTCTGTGGAAAGAATCAGGGCAAAAAAGATGAGGCAAAGGGCAAAGGCAATACGGTAATACCGTTTTGGGAACATGGTTTTATTATACAGCTTTGTACGTCGATTGTGAAGGACGAAGATAGCCTTGGGCGCTATTCATTTCTTAAAAAAAACGTTAATATACTGCCATTATATGAATTTTACCGATCTTAACCTGCATCCCGAGCTGCGGCGGGGATTGAGCGAGGCCGGGTACATTACCTGTATGCCTGTGCAGGAGCAGGTGCTTGAGCACGCCTTTAGCGGCCAGGACCTTTACGTGCAGTCCCAGACGGGGACAGGCAAGACCGCGGCTTTTTTGGTCGTCATTTTTCAGCGCCTTCTTTCCGAGGCCATGCTCCAGGGGAAGAAGGCCATCATCATGGTACCCACCAGGGAGCTGGCGGTTCAGGTCGAGGAAGAGGCCAAAATCATCGGCAAGTACCTGCCCTTTAAAATCGGGAGTTTTTACGGCGGTGTGGGTTATGCCCAGCAGACGGCCATGCTCAGGGACAATGTGCAGATCCTCGTTGGCACGCCGGGGCGGGTGCTTGACCTGAACCAGAGCGGCCAGATGAACCTTATGGAGATTGCCTTCCTGGTTCTGGACGAAGCCGACCGAATGTTCGACATGGGTTTTTACCCTGACCTCCGCAAGCTAATCCGGGCCGTTCCCCCGGCGGATAGACGCCAGACCATGCTTTTCAGCGCCACCTTAAACGCCTGGGTCAAGAACCTGGCCTGGGAATACACGAAGAACCCCTTTGAGATCGCCATTGAACCGGAAACGGTAACCGTGGAGGAGGTGGAGCAGGTTCTCTACCACGTTTCCTCCTCGGAAAAGATGAAGCTTCTTTTGGGTATCCTAAAGCGGGAGAATCCTGAAAGCGCCATAATTTTTTGCAATACCAAGCGTTATGCGGAAATTCTGGCGAAACGGCTTAGGCTGAATGGATTTGAATGTGAGTTTATCATGGGCGACCTGCCCCAATCCAAGCGGCTTAAGATCATCAGCCAGATCAAAGAGGGGAAGCTGCGGCTCCTTGTGGCCACCGACGTGGCGGCCCGCGGCCTGGACATTGAAGACCTTGCCCTGGTTGTAAACTACGACCTTCCCAACGAGGCGGAAAACTACGTTCACCGCATTGGCCGCACAGCCCGGGCCGGCAAAAGCGGCCTGGCCATTACCCTGGTCAGCGAGCAGGACGTTTACGAACTGCCCGCAATCGAGCGTTACGTGGGCCGCAAGCTCCCCTCTGAAACCGCCACGCCGGAGCATCTCGCCGAAGACAAAAGCGAGGGCAGGCAGATTCACACGGACTATTACGAAGAGCGCGGCTCCGGCGGACGGCAAAAAGGCGAAGGCAAAGACCGCAAGGGGCGCGGCGGCCGCGAGGGGCGCGGTGACCGCGAAGGGCGGCACGAGGGACGGCAAAAACCCGAAGGCAGGGGCCGCGGGAAAGGCCCCAGGGAAAAACGCCACGCCGCAGAGCGCCCGCGCGGAGATGGCGCCGGGCCGGACCCAAACCTTTCAGAACTTTCCATGGACGAAAGAATGGCCTACTACAAGCAGAAGTACGACAAGGGCGCCCAGACACCCCGCAAAGACCGCGGCGGTGAAAGGCCCGACGGCGGAAAGGCTAGCGGCAAAAAGCGCGGCGACAGAAGACGCAGACGGGAACGGCCTGAAGCCAGAAACGGTTCCGCCGGCGCCGGACAGACGGCCCCCGAACAGACGGCCCCGGCAGAAAAGAAAAAGGGCGTACTGTCTAAGCTCTTTGGGATTTTTACAAAGCCCTGACGCCGTATCGCGCCGCGGCAGCTCTGCGTGAAAATTCACCGCCTAAGGCCCTGTTCGTGGTTAATTAGTTAACTTTTCAGCGATTGTTTCATCAATAAAGGCATTTATGCTCTTCCCATTGAGTTTTGCCTGTTTAGCAAGTCTGTAATGACGCTCTTTGCTTGTACGGTAAGTAATGTTTCCCTTGAAATCATTGATTTTTAGCGGTTCCGGAATTTCCATGTTATTTTCAAGACTTGTTGTTACGTAAGAAACAATGGCTTCTCTAAGGTTTGATAATACTTCTTCACGAGTCTGTCCACAGGTCATGTTGCGTTCAAGCTCGACGATACTGCCCAAAAAACAATCGTCAATATCAGACCATTCAATAATAAAAGTGTAAGGCAGGTTCAGGTAATAATCTAAATTTTTCTCAGTCATTGGTATATCCCTCATGCTTTAATGTTTCCTGTAACTTCTCCAACAGGTACGGCTTTAACGGATTTTGAGTAAGAATTATTGTAACTGACGGGCAGTTTTGTTTCCTGAAAGTAAGATGCGAACCGCCGGTCGGAGTAGCCTTGAAGCCAAGCATCTCAAGAACTTTTTTAGCTTCATCAGGGCTTAGATCTGAATTACCCTTAAGAATCTTCTGTATGAGTTTATCTTTCTTACTCATTATGCAATGATAGTATATTTGCTATCATTTGTCAAGACAAACTTCCACGCCCCCACGCCCCCGCGTGAAAATTCACTGCCTAAGGCCTCCGCGCCTCCGCGCCTCCGCGTGAAAATTTACCGGCTAAGGCCGCCGCTCACGGCATCAAATACCCCGGCCACGGCAGCGGCGTTGCGCTAAAGCCTTTCAGCGAGGGCATTCCTGCGCCGCCGTTCCACACCCAGGGGCCGCTGTCGCTAAAATCAAAGAACGCCGCTGCCCATGCGGCCTGCGTTCTTGCATTAGGGCTCAAGTTCGCGCCGTCTCTACCATTGCTGCCGGATGGAGTGCTGGCGGGGAAGGTTTCAGGATTACCATTTCTGATAAACTCCATCCCGGCCCAGGTATAGTTGTCAGTTAAAAAATGCGGGTCCACCCCAGAAGGGTCAGGGTTGTTACCCGCCACACGCCCAAATACAGTACTTGTAGCAATGCTGATTATGGACCCGTTCAATGCCACGCAGTTTTCCACCGTACCGCCGTTATTTGCGCCCACTATGCCGCCTCCGCTGTTTTGAGCGCTGACAGTGCCGGCGGAGTAGCAGTTTCTCACCGTAGCACCAGGAGTGACATTGCTAATTTCCCCCACCACGCCGCCTCCGCTCATTCGAGCGATGACAGTAGCAGTGGAGTAGCTGTTTTCCACGAGCGCTGCGGGTCTGTTCATGCTCCCTACCACGCCGCCTACTCTGTCCCTGCCGGTGACAGTACCGGTGGTGTAGCAGTTCTCTACCGTACCACCGTCAAGGTACCCTGCCACGCCGCCAACAGTATCACCGTCCAAGGTAATGGTAATATCGACATCTATCAGGCCGAGGTTTTTCACAGTGCCAAGACTTCCTATAATACCGAATAAGCCGTAGTATTGGCCAGAAGAGTCTATTATTGTAAGGTTGCTGATGGTAAAACCGCCCCCGTCAAATGTGCCTGTGAAGGACTGAGTAAGACTCGTGCCTATTGGTGCCCAGTTGCTGTCACCTGGTGCAGGGGCCGGCAAAACAATGTCCGTAACCAAAACATAATGAGCCGCGCGAGTCCAAGTATCACCAGCAGCATTTTCTTTACCAACCCGCAGCAGTGTTGCCACATCATAAACCTTGAATGGGTCTGTTATTAATCCAGTCCCTTCGATATTCGGATTAGGGCCTACACTTATTACGATGTGGTTTGGGCCGGGGATTATTTCATGTTTGGAGATGGGGGTCCCGCCAAAGCCGGGGTCGTTTGATGCATAAAGGTATGGCGTAGTACTTAAGTAAATTTCCAGGGAAATATCGTATTCTCCCAGCTCAATTTTGCCGCTAATTGTGTCGCCGCCATCCTTGCCATGGTGCATAAATTCTATAGGAGCCCCCGTGGGGTTTCCAGCATCATCCACGCGTTGAAAGGTCACTTCGAATCTTAGGTCCTCGACATCGGGATAACCAGGTTTATCAGGACCGTATACCATCCTGCCGGTAACATTGCCCCCAAGGTTGATGGTGAAAGTTGCCATTTCCCCGGGTTCTGCCCCGTTATACGGGCTGGAACAGGCAGGGAACAGGCCTAATGCCAGGGCAGAAAGCGCCAGAAATCCCAAAAATGTAACTTTTCTCATACATAGCCTCCGATATTCTTAAATTATACGCCATTTTTCTTTATTTTGTCATGAGTAATTACGCACGGTTTTGCACTTTTTTTTCACGCTCTGCGCCCCCGCGCCTTGGCGTCTCTGCGTGCAAATTCGCCGGTTAAGGCCCTTTTTCGTGGGCGTTTGTGTGGTTCGTGGTTAACGTGGAAAACCGTGATTCTAGGGCTTTGCTTCTGCTACTTGCTATGATAACCTAGTGTGAAAGGGGGCAGCCAATGAAAAGCAAAAATAGGTCGAAGTATATTGTTTTGGCTCTTTTTCTTTTTTCTTTTTGTACAGTGCTATTAGTCTCCTATTGGGCTAATGAGCAGATAAGATATTCCCTGCATACAATGGAATACAACATAGAAGGGCGATTGAACGTGGTTGTTGATTGGCTGGCGGAATTAACCAGTACAGAGGAACTGGATCAGTACCGCAATATTGAGGACATGGAATTAGCTTCATACCAGGCTCTGCGGCTAAGGCTGCTTGAGTTCACCGAGAAAACCGGTGTTTTATACGCATATTACATTCGGCAAGAAGGAGATTACCTGTATTATATCGTTGACAATGATTTTGACGATGCAACGCGGGTGGGCCTGGACACCGAACCCTTTACTTTTGACGACGAACCCTGGATAAAAAACGCGACAGAGGGCCAAACCGTTCATGCCGGGCTGGGGAATTACTCCGTAGGCTGGGATGGCTTATTAACTTCCTACGCTCCGGTATTTCGCCCTGACGGAACGATTGGGGCCATCGCCGGAATTGACGTTGTCGATTTATCCATTGTAACAGCCATGAGAATGGTAAGAATACTAACAGTTTTGCAGTTCCTCATGATATGTGCTGTTTTTGCCAGCGGGCTGTTCTGTCTTGCCCATTTCCGCAGGGAGGCGACCACTGCTAAAAACGCCAGTTTGATCAAAAGCAATTTTATTGCCCAAATGAGCCATGAGATTCGCACCCCCATGAACGCCATTACCGGAATGTCGGAGATGCTCCTGCGCAGGGATCTGAACGAAGAAGCCCGGCAGGAAGTGCAGGATATTAAGCAGGCATCCTCTACCCTTATTTCCATCATCAACGATATTCTGGACTTTTCCAAAATCGAGGCTGGGAAGCTGGAAATTATTTCCAGGAAATATATGCTTTCTTCGCTGGTTAACGACTCGATTAACATAATTCGCATGCGGCTTATGGAAAAGCCAATAAGGTTTTTTACCAATATTGACGGCACCATCCCCAACAACCTTATCGGGGACGAGACGCGGCTGATACAAATCATCCTTAACCTTCTATCCAATGCGACAAAGTTCACGGATAAGGGACATATCAGCATGACAATAAGCGGCGAAAGGCTGGAAGACAGACAGCCGAAGGATGCCATTTGGCTGAAGATTGTAATAAGCGATACCGGACGCGGCATTAAACCGGAGGATCAGTCAAAACTCTTTTCGGCTTTCTCGCAAGTGGATGTTAAAAGAAATCGGGGCATTGAAGGAACCGGCTTGGGTCTTACCATTACCAAACAGCTATGTGTTGCCATGGGCGGGGATATCAGCATGACAAGCGAATATGGCAAGGGCAGTGAGTTTACGGTGATTATACCGCAATACATTGACTCGGATTCGAAGGGCCCGAAGAATGTGCCATTCTCTCTTGTGGTTGATTTAAACAACAACCAAGATCATTTTGACAACTCTGCATCTTTAAGTGAGAACAGCTTTACCATTCCCCAGGCACGGATTTTGATTGTCGACGACCTTGTCACAAACCTAAAAGTCGCAGAGGGATTGCTTGCTCCCTACAGGGCAAATATAGACACCTGCATAAGCGGTGAGAAAGCGATAAGAATGATAAAATTGCGCGAAAAGCAGGGCGAAAAATACGACATCGTGTTCATGGATCACATGATGCCGGAGATGGACGGCATTGAAGCCACCGCCGCAATCAGGGTATTTAACAAGAATATACCTATAGTCGCATTAACCGCCAATGTAGTGTCCGGGATGAGGGAGAAGTTTTTGGAAAATGGATTTAACGATTTTCTTCCCAAACCCATAGATGTTTCCAAACTTGATGAAATACTTGGACGCTGGATTGGAAAAGAGAAAAAGAGCCCGGTAACAGTGAGCAGCGGTCAAGCCTCTGGATGATAAGCGAAAAAAGCCTGGTCATTTACAAAAACCGTCCCGCCCTGGTTTCAAGCATCGAAGGAGAAAAGCTAAACATCACGGTCTTTGCTCAGGGGGCAGGAGAAAGCTTCAAGGTCAGAGAGAAGGACCTTGAGCTTCTCCACCCCGGCCCCTGCAGCCCGGCAGACCTGGAAGAAGCCGCACCGCCAGAGGACAGGCAGGCCAATGCAAAAGAAGCCTGGGAGCTTTTACTCAGTGACGCTGCGGATGTCCCCCTGAAGGAACTGGCGGAGCTGCTCTACGGGGCTTTTAGCCCCCGCTCTGCCCTGGCTGCCTGGGCACTGCTCCGGGAGGGCCTTTACTTTACAGGAGATTCAAAGGCCATCAGGGCCCGGCCCCGGGAAACTGTCGAGGGGGAGCAGAAAAAGCGGGATGAGAAAGAGCGGGAAAGCGGGGACCGGGCCGCCTTTCTGGAAAAGCTAAAGAAACTCCCCCCTTTCAAGGTCTGGGAAACGAAAGGCAATTCCGCCATTGAGCTTTCCGAAGCCGAGCGGCGTTTCCTGCAAGACGTGGAGGCCCTGGCCCGGGGCCAGAGCGACAAGAGCCGCACCGTAAAGGAACTTGGCCGCAGCGAAACCCCCGAAGAAGCCCAGCGCCTGCTCCTTGACTGCGGGGCCTGGACGCCCTGGGAAAACCCCCACCCCGGCCGTTTCGGCCTGGGCCGGGACTCGGCAAAGATCGTCCCCCCGCCTGCCCCGGATGAGGAGCGCCGTGACCTAAGGGGCCTTGCCGCCTATGCCATCGACAGCCCCTGGAGCGATGACCCCGACGACGCTGTTTCCCTGGAAGGCCCGGACGAGCAGGGCCGCTGCTTCCTTTGGGTTCACGTGGCGGATCCGGCGGCGGCTGTCCTTTCGGGAAGCCCGGCGGACAGGGAGGCCCTGGGCAGGGGCGCCACCCTCTACATTCCCGAAGGCCCCTGCCGGATGCTCAGCCCGGAAGCCCTGCCGGTCTATGCCCTGGACGGCGAATCTCCTGCCCTCTCCTTTAAAATGACCCTTAAACCTGATCTTTCTATAGAAGAAACCGAAATAATCCCCTCTGTGGTCAAAGTTACCCGCCTGTCCTACCAGGAGGCGGATGCCCTAATCGCCAGAGGCCTCGCCGGGAGCGGAGAAACCTTATGCGCCCTATTGGCCCTGGCTGAACGAAATATTGAACGCCGGCTGGACCTGGGGGCGGTGATTATTGAGCTGCCAGAGGTGCATATTCACGTCGATTTAGAGGGGGAAAGGCAGATCAGCCTTGAGCCCGTACCCCTTTACCGCTCTGCGGAACTGGTCAGGGAGTGTATGCTTTGGGCCGGAGAGGGGGCAGCCCGCTGGGCCATACAGAAAAAGCTGCCCTTTCCCTTCGTCAGCCAGGAGGCGGGGGAACTGCCCGAGCGGCGTCTTACGGGCTTTGCCGGGGCCTGGCAGCTCCGGCGCTGCATGAGGCCCCGCCTCCTTTCGGCAAAGCCCGGCATCCACTGGGGCCTGGGCCTGGACGAGTATACCCAGGTCACAAGCCCCCTGCGCCGCTATACGGATCTGCTCTGCCACCAGCAGATCCGGGCCCAGCTCCGGGGCGAAAAACCCCTTAGCGAGGAGGAAATTCTGCTGAAAATCGGCGCTGCCGAAGCCGCCGGCGCCGCTGTAAGCCGGGCAGAAAGGGCTTCCCGTTCTCACTGGACGGTAGTATACCTCTCGGACAAGAAGGATTCCCGTTGGGAGGGAGTGCTCGTTGACAGGAAAGGCAATAAAGGAACGGTAATTATCCCGGCCCTGGGCCTTGAAACCCAGCTCAGCCTGCGGGGAAACGAAGAGCCCAACGACAAGCTCGCCCTTAGCCTTGTATCGCTAAAAATCCCCGAAACAGAGGCGGTTTTTTCTATATGTTGACTTATTTCACCGCTATTAACTTGATCGCCAGACGATTTTGTTGTATTCTAAAGGTACAATGAGTGACTATCTTGATCCCAATAACGAGGAACTTCTCAAAGACTTCTTTTCAGAAGCCCAAATGCAGGTTGATACCCTGGAACAGAACATTCTTGTCTTGGAGAACGACGGGTCTAACAAGGACGCGGTAGACGAGATCTTCCGCGCTGCTCACACCCTAAAAGGCGGCTCGGCCACGGTGGAAATGATGGAACTTTCCCATTTTACCCACCTTGTCGAGGATGTACTGGATGCCATTCGGTCAAACCAGATCGGTGTTAATGAAGATGTGGTTGACATTCTCCTTTCGGGCATTGATGTGATCAAGGCCATGCTGGAACAGCGAATGAACGGCGCGATTTACCAGGAAGATACATCGGCAATTGCTGGCAGGCTGCATGACCTCCTTCCGGAGTCGTCCAAGGGCAAGAGAGGCGGGGCACCGGCACCCAAGGCTGCACCTGCCCCAGCGCCAGCCCCCGCAGCAGCGGCCCCAGCCCCGGCTCCGGCCCCCGCAGCAGCGGCCCCAGCTCCGGCGACGGCGGCAGGCGGGGAGCCGCTTTCGGAGCACGATCTGCAAGAGTTAAGAGAAGCAGTGGACGGCGGGACTCCGATTTTCAGGGTAGCGGTAAAATTCGATCCGGACAGCCTGATGAATACTGTCGGAGGCATCCAGGTATACGCCGCGCTCAAGAGCGCCGGCACTGTGCTTCGAACGGTACCGGAATTTGAGCAGCTCTACGAAGATAATTTCTTCCCCATGGTTGACTATTATGTGGCAAGTTCAAAGAGCCCAGAGGAGCTAAAGAAAATGGTAGTTCTTCCGGACGTGTCTTTGGGCGCGGACGTTACCGATGTAAGCAAACCGGCTTCTGGCGGCGGCGGCCTCTTGGCAGCGGCGTCGGCAGCACCGGCCCGGGCGCCAGCAGCGGCTCCGGCCCCTGCGGCGGCGCCGGCCCCTGCGGCGGCCCAGGCCCCAGCAGCCCCGGCTCCAGCGGCGGCGGCTCCGGCAGCACCGGCCCCTGCAGCTCCGGCTGCCCCAGTTTCGGCCGCCTCTTCGGAGGACGCAAAGAAGGCCGGAAAAGAGGCCGGTTCCATTCTCAGGGTGGATTCCAAACGCATCGACGACCTTCTTAACCTGGTTTCAGAAACGGTTATTACAAAAGCCACCTTTAACCAGATAAGTCTGCAATTTGGAGAAATCCAGAATCAACTGCACAGCCTTGAAGCCGCATACCGGGAGAAGATCAAAAACCTTTTCGACAGCCTTCCGGAGCATCTGGAAAGCATACAAACCGGAAAGTCCGTCAAGGATATCCGCAAAGAAATCGGCGAGCAATACGGGGACATTTTCTCTGTCTTTGATGGATTCGAAGCCTCTTTTAAAAACACTGTGGGCAAGTTCCGTTCCACATCCCAGAACCTGGGCCGGATTACCGGCGAGCTTCAAGAGGGAGTCATGCGGATAAGGATGGTTCCCATAAGCCAGATCTTCAGCCGTTTCCCGCGGCTAGTGCGGGATCTTTCCAAGAACCTCAACAAAAAGATCAACCTGGTAATAGAAGGAGAGGAAACCGAACTGGACAAGTCGGTTATCGAGGACCTTTTGGATCCGATCATGCACTCGGTACGGAACTCGGTGGATCACGGTATCGAATCCACTGATGTCCGCAAGGCCGCAGGCAAGCCAGAAGAAGGCAGGGTCCTTCTTAAAGCCACCAACGAAGGAAACATGATCGTCATTGAAATCTCCGACGACGGCAAGGGCATTGACGTAGAAGCAGTCAAGGCCAAGGCAGTGGAGCGGGGCGTGGTTAATCCCAATAAGGTTCTAACCGACGTTGAGGCCTTTCAGCTTATCTTTGAGCCGGGCTTTTCTACAGCCAAGCAGATTACTTCCATCTCCGGCCGCGGGGTTGGCCTTGATGTAGTGCGCCGCTCCATCGAAAAGCTTAACGGTTCGGTTATGGTCACCTCTGAACTGGGCAAGGGAACCAAGTTTCTCATAAAACTGCCCCTTACCCTGGCGATTATCCAGGGCCTCCTTGTCAGGGTGGGACCGGAGATTTACTCCATACCCATTACCTCGGTCATCGAGAGCCTTCGGATCAAGCCAGAAGATATCCGCACCATTGACAATAACGAGGTTTTCAATATCCGCAGCGATGTTATTTCACTGCTCAGATTAAACCGGCTTTTCGGTATCAGGGCCGAGGAACAACAGGAGTACTTCTTCATCGTTATCGTTGGAACTGCGGAAAAAAAGATGGGATTTATGGTCGACAGCCTTATAGGCGAGGAAGACGTGGTTATCAAGCCTCTGCGGGATCAGTTTACCAACTCCCCGGGCATCGCCGGGGCTTCAATTCTGGGAGATGGTTCTGTGTCCCTGATCATCGACGTGGGCCAGCTCCTTGAACTGGGCCTTAGGAAGGAAATGGAAAACCGGCGGGTCCGGGATGCAAGCGGCCAATGGTAGAAAACATCATGTTTAAGCATGAATGTTAGAATAGAGAGGAAAAACATGGCAGTAGTAAAAGACCTGGTTCAGATGAACGCCGAACTGCAGGAGCAGAAAGAAAGGGTAGATAACGTTGATTTCAAAATGGTTACCTTCTCCCTGGCAGGCAAGGAGTACGGCGTAGACATAATGAATGTCAAGGAAATCGCCAAAGCGGACAAGTTTACATACGTCCCCAATGCGGCTTCATTTGTCAGGGGGGTTTACAACCTCCGCGGTGATATAATCCCGATAATCGATCTTCGCATTTTTTTCCATTTGGCAGTGGATAGAAAAGCCAAAGACATTCCTGAGAATATGCTTATCCTGCGCATCAATGACAATGTCTACGGCACCATAGTGGACAAAATCGACAAGGTAGTGGGGATCAACACCGAGCAAATTCAGCCCCCCCATCCCATTTTCGGGGATATTAACATCAAATACATAAGCGGGGTTGTTGAGAAACAGGGGAACCTCTATATCATCCTGGACGTGATCAGGATTTTTACCCTGAGCGAGGAAGAAAAGCAGAAGCCGCGGGGAACCATTTCCGACGGCAGCCCCGGCGGCACTTTCTACGCGCCTCCGTCAGGAGAGAGCGGCGAAGCCCGTCCCGCAGACGGCATGGCATTTGCCGATTCTGCCCTTGGGTTTATCAAGGAGAGTCTTCCAACCCTTAAGCAGTTTTACCCCAGCGACCTTAACGACGAGTGGGTGCGCAAGCGCTTTGCCGACTGGAGCGGAACCCGTACAGGAGATGACCTGCAGCTCAAGAGCATCGCGGAGGCGGATGAGTTCCTTAACGGCTTCTTCTCCCCTGACACTGGCCGCTTCTGGAGTGAGGCTTACGCCGCCCAGGTTAAGGAAATTCTGCCCGCCCTAAGTTCCAATAATATCCAGGTCTGGAACATAGGCTGCGGAAAGGGCTATGAAACTTTTTCGTTTGCGTGTATACTAAAATCCCGTTATCCAAACGGACAGATAAAGATATGGTCCAATGACAATGACATTATGGCCATATCCCAGGCCCCGAACATGGTATTCGATCTTGAAGAGATACCAGAGTATTGTCGGCCCTTTACTGTCAAGGGACGTAGCGGGTATAGTTTTAATCAGGAGATCAAGGATTCAATTGTTTTTGAATACCATGATATTCTGCATGACAACCCCCTTCCGGATCTGGATATTATCCTTGTTCGGGATGTCCTGTCTTTCTTTAAGGTGCAGGATCAAGGCAGGCTGGTTAACAGTTTTGGAGAGAAACTGAAAAGCAAGGGGATTTTAATTTTGGGCAGAAACGAGACTTTGTCCGGGATAGACTGGGAGTTTATTGGTAGGGAACCGGTTTCCGCGTTCACGCATACCCAATAATGAAATATGAATAAGGAGCGTTTGGAATGAGAGTTGAATACATTAACCCCTTTGTGGAAGGCGCTTTTGGTGTCTTGAAAGATGTTTTGGGCGGCACGGACGTAAAACGCGGGGATTTGTTCCTGAAGTCTTCCTCCATGCAGATCCAGGGCGTCGCTGCTCTGGTCGGGCTTGCCGGGGATGTGGAGGGCCGGGTGCTTTTTGACATGACAAAGGCGACCGCCCTTGCGGTGGCCAGCGGCATGAACGGCGAAGAGATGACTGTCGTGGATGATATGGTTAAGTCGACTATCACCGAGCTGGCCAATATGATCACCGGTCAGGCCGTCACAAAGCTCCATGATCTGGGTTTTAAATTCGACCTGACCCCGCCGACCATCTTTACCGGCGAAAACATGCAGATTTCCAATAATATGAATGTTGAAGCTCTTATAGTCCCCATGGAGCTGGGACCCGGCGGAAATATGGGCAAGATCGAAGTCAACGTCGTTATCCGGGAGAAATCATAGATCTTTGGAGCCGGACCCGTATATTCGGGCGGTTAGCTCAGTTGGTTAGAGCACTAGCTCGACACGCTAGGGGTCACAAGTTCGAGTCTTGTACCGCCCAAAAAAGCAGGGCATTTACTTACGCTACCTTTCTTTTAACTTGAGGAGGAGTAGCGTTCAAGGAAGCGCTTCAGCCTTTCGGAAGAAGGATTATTCAGTATTTCCGGTGAACCATATTCAACCACAAGGCCTTCATCTATAAACAGGATCGTATCGGCAACCTGGCGGGCAAACTGCATCTCGTGGGTTACAATGATCATGGTAGTGTTTTTATCCGCAAGACTGCGAATCACTTTTAGAACTTCACCTGTCAATTCAGGATCAAGGGCAGAAGTTGGTTCGTCAAAGCATAAAATGTCGGGTTTTAGCGCCAGGGCCCTGGCAATGGCAACACGCTGCTGCTGGCCGCCGGACAACTGGAAGGGGTAAAAATCCCGCTTGGCGGAAAGGCCGATTTGTTCCATAAGCTGCATTCCTTCCCGGTGAATTTCTTCCAGAATGCTTTTCTTGTTTTTTTTGTAAGCCGGCAGTTTTTTGGCCGCCAGCTCCTGGGCCAATACGATGTTTTTAAATGCGGTGTATTGGGGGAAAAGGTAAAAGGCCTGAAAGACAAGTCCAAAGTGCAGCCGTTTCTCCCTGATACTTTGCTCCCTGTAACTTCCCTTATCCGCCGAATCATAGAGGGTTTCGCCGCGTACAATAATACGCCCGGTATCCGGCCGCTCCAAAAAGTTTAAACAGCGCAAAAGCGTCGTTTTCCCGCTGCCTGAAGCGCCGATAATGGCAAGAACCTTGCCTTCTTCCAGAGAAAAATTGATATCATGCAAGACTTCGGAGCTGCCAAAGTGCTTGCCAATATTATGTACTTCCAGAATAGCCATATTTAGGCCTTAAAATAATCCAGGCGTTTTTCTATGTGCCCGAACAAAAGCGTGAGCATTCCAACAAAGGCCAGGTAGTAAACTCCGGTGTAAAAGAGGGGCCAGATTAGTCCGGTGGTCATAATGTCTTCGGCAACTTTGATTAACTCAACAACAACGATAACCCTGGCCAGAGCGGTGTCCTTTACCAGAGTTATCACCTCATTTGCCATGGGTGCCATAATCCGTTTGACAACCTGCAAAAGCACTACCCGAAAGAAAATCTGCGCCTTGCTCATGCCCAGAACCTGCCCCGCCTCGTACTGGCTGCGGGAAATGCTTTCGATGCCGCCCCGGTAAATTTCACTGAAGTAGCAGGCATAGTTGATGACAAAGGCGATAAGCGCCGCGTTAAACCTGGTCGCAAAGGGCGTGCCAAACATTATGCCCGGCACATAAAAAATGATGATAACCTGGAGCATCAGGGGCGTACCCCTAATGCACCAGACAATCAGTTTCGCAATGTAACGTACCGGGAAAAATTTGGACATGGAGCCAAACGCAATCACCAGACCCAGGGGAAGCGAAAACAAGAGCGTCAGCGCAAACAGCGAGATCGTTGTTTGAAAGCCCCGCAAAAGGCTAAATGTAACTTCCCAAAAACCCAAAGAATTTTCCCGGTGCGAATGTTATCTTACCAGTTCCCGGACGGGAGTTCTGGTCAGGTAAACTCGTGTTTCAAGCCCGTATCTTTGGGCTATCCTGTGTATTTCGCCTGTTTCAAACAGATCCACGATAACCGCATTGACCCGTGCTACCATGGGGCTGCCTATGGGAAAGCCGATGGCATACAGTTCAGCGGGCATTTCGATGGGGGCAATCATCAGGGCGCTAAGATCCCCCCTGCCCGCCATTTGCTCGGCCAGAATGATATCAACCATCGCGAAATCCACAGCGCCCGAATTGACCTCGATAAAGGTATCAATCTGCGCCGTCGTGCCGATTAACCTGCCGCTTTCTCCAACAGCCTCGGTTGCGATAGTTGCTCCCGCCGATCCTGCTTCTGCGGCTACCCTTTTGCCAACCAGGTCTGCGGCAGTTCGGAATTCACCGGCCCTTGCGGATCGGATAACGATAGCCTGTTGATTGAGCATATAGGAGTAGGTAAAATCCACATCCTCGTATCTTTGCCTTCCGGTCACCCTGTCTTCAACATTGGCAGTCATTCCGTTCCAAATGCAGTTGATGGTTCCCGCCTGCAGTTCAAGAAATTTCCTGGACCAGTCGATTATCTGGAATTCCACTTCCATGCCCAGCCTTTCGCCGACAAGCAGGGCAAAGTCGGTGTCAAAGCCCGTCCAGTTGCCCTGTTCATCCTGGAAATTTATGGGCGGAAAGAGCGTAACCCCGACGACGAGTTTTCCTTCATCTCTAGTCCTGTTGCATCCGCTTAATAAGACCCCGGCCAGAACTAGGGCGCAAAGCGCCATTAATACAGTCTTCTTCAAAATATCCTCCTGTGCCTTTGACAGACACCCTAACTTTAGCTTATTTTCAAAAAAATGTAAACTTGACTGTCCTTGAAACTCTTTTTCGATTTTGGTAAGGTTTCTTTGAAGATGTATAGACTCTACAAAACACCAATTGTGAAGGCTTCCCCTAATCTAAAGATAATTGAACCCCGCATTTCTAAATTTGTTATCTTCCTCTGTAGAATTTTTGGAAGGCTATATCTCTTCCTGTACTATGGAATAGCCAGAATGGTTATGCATGGGGACGGGAAGAATCTTATGAATGCTTTCAAGCGGGCCCTGGCAGGGGAAAGCCGCTGTATCATTGCCTTTCGTCACCCCAATGGAGGGGAGCCGCAGATCCTTTCCTGGTATTTTCTGTTTAAGCTCAGGGCGGTAGCCGCCAGCAGGGGAGTACGCTTTACCCGCTGGCCCCACATGGTCTGTGTGTACAGTTACGAGGTGGTTCGCTGGGGCGGCTGGGCTGCCCGCTTCGTCATGCCAAACATCGGCGCCATGCCTATTCACCATTCCAAGATCGACAGCCAGGGCATGAACAGGATCTACAAGGCCGTTGAAGAAGGGCCCTTTCCCGTCGCAATAGCGCCAGAGGGTCAGGTTTCCTATACCATAGACAATGTTCCCCGGCTTGAACCGGGGGTTATTCGCATAGGCTTTCATGTGGCGGAGAGGCTTGCGGCAAAGGGTGTGGAAACCCCGGTTGAAATACTTCCGGTATCGGTTTACTTCCGTTTTGGGGCATGGGGCAAACTTAACATAGAAAGACTTCTTAAAAAAATAGAAAAGCTCACCAATCTTTACGGCCGGGGCAGAAAGAAGATCGCCTTTGCGGAGCGGCTGCGGCAATGCAGGGAGCATATTCTAACAGCAAACGAGGCCCGTTATAAAATCGAAAGCGATGGCTCCCTTTCTTTCGAGGAGCGTCTGGACAGGGTAATTGTCGCCGCCCTGGAAACCGCCGAGCGAATGATCGGTGTAAAAAGCGAGGGAGAGGTGTTCCCCCGGATATACCGGCTGCGCCAGTTTTGCTGGGATCAGATCTTTCTGCCCGCTTTTGATAACTTTGACGGCCTGTCCCGCCTTGAACGAAGCATAAAGGACCTGCAGGCCGGTGAAGCCTGGTATGTGGGGCGGCACCAGGAGCTTGTTGATTTCTGCTGGTACTTTCGCATTCCGCCGCCAACAGAAGAGGCCTCCCTTCATAGCAAGATCGAATATGTACAGAACCTTTGGGACTTTGCCAATCGCAGCATGGGCGGCGCCTATTTTGACAGGGTAAGCATTTTCCCCCGAAAGGTTCTTATTCAGGCCGCCCCGCTCATTAACTTAAGCGAGCGCCTTTCCTCATACAAGGAGAATAAAAAGGCCGCCATCACGACGGCTCTTTCAGATCTGGAAAAGGCATTCATCGGCAACATCAACGAAGCGAAAAACGCAAAATAGGACCGGCCTTTATCGATTTTAGTTTATCTAGGGCGCCGGACCAGCTCCCACTGACTTAACAGCATTCCGGCAAGCATCATGGCAAAGCCCAGGAGGATCCAGCTCTCAAGGGGTTCGTTCAAAATAATGATTCCCCCGATGGCCGCAAAGGAACCCTCCAGGCAAAGGATGATGCTGGCATGGGCAGGAGGGGCGATCCGCTGGGCCACTACCTGCAGGGTATAGCCGATCCCCACCGAGGCAAGGCCCCCGTAAAGGATGGGAACCATGGCGCTTGAAATAAGCGAATGGGGAACTGTCCCCCCGGCAAGGCCGCTGATAAGATCGGGAAGACTTTGCCAGGCGAAGAGCCCAGAGGCAAGGAGCTGCGGGTCAAGCCTTTGCAGCCAGGACGAAAGAGAGGGCTCAAGGAGGAATGCCGAGATAAGGGCGTAAATTCCAGCGAACGCGAATTGACCGGAAGAAAGCTCGATGGGGTCATTGCGCTGAACCAGCCTGTCTATAATAAGCACGTGGAATGCCCAGAAAAGAGAGCTGACGGCAATAATAATATCCCCCGGATTAATAGTACCAATTCCGCCCTGTGTGCTAAGGAAGTATAGCCCCCCAAAGGTAAATAGCGCTCCCAGCCAGGTGGGCAGGCCGGTTTTCCGGCCCAGGTAGATCCCGAAAACCGGAACCAGCACCACATAAAGTCCGGTGATAAAACCTGCGTTTCCCGCAGTGGTAAACATCATACCCAACTGCTGAAGACTAACGCCAATAAAAAGACAGCTGCCCGCAAGAAAAGAAGAAAACAGCAGAGTCCTGCGCCCTGATTGTCCTTTAGTACCGGCCCAGGTTCCTGAGCCGGTTTTTCTCTGCCGGCTCTTCTGCCAGGCAATAAAAGGCAATAGAGAAAGACTGCCCAAAATGAAACGTACGCCGTTGAAGGTAAAAGGCCCCACATACTGCATTCCGGAACGCTGGGCCACAAAACCCAGGCCCCAAATTGCGGCGGTCAGCAAAAGAAGTAGATCCGCAACGAAAATACGTTTGTTCATGGGGGAAATGGTATAGAAAAAAACTAAGCTTGTCTCTGTGTCAGCTCCATTCTGTGGGAGGAGAACGGTTGGCCGCTTTGTCGCTTACTCGCTTTTGCTTGCGGGAAATGTCCCTGGCGAGGTTCATGAACAGGAAGGCGTAAATTTCTATATCTTTTTCGTAAATATCACCAAAGGCATCTATGGAAAGAGTTATGACTTTGGTAGCAGCCAATGTCCTTACCGTCGTATCTGACGGGCCGACATCCAGTATCTCCATTTCGCCGAAAACATCGCCTTCGCCTAGTTCCATAAGAACTACTCCGGCTTTCTGTACAATTACCCGGCCTTCAATAATCACCCGGAGCTTGTCGCTGCGGGTTCCTTCGACAACAATATCCGTAGAGCCCCCAAAGCTTTCCTCTTCCAGCATGGGCAAAAGAATAGCAATTTGCTCATCCCCAAGCCCGTCAAAAAGAGAAAGTTTCCTTAAAAGTGACGGCTCTATCATTGCCTATATTATTATTGTTCTTTTTTATTAGGTCAAGCTAAAATTGATAGGGCAGGCGGGAAACTTCTAGGTTTCCAGCAAAAGGCCTTCCCTGGCCATGATGACCTCGGGGCTTTTGCCCTGAACCATTTTTTTATATTTCGCTTCCAGTGATGCCAGATCCTCATCTGTGGCATTGGGATCATGGTGAAAAAAGACGAGTTTTTTTACATCCGCCTTGGCGGCGGCTTCTATAGCATATTCATAGGAAGAATGGCCCCAGCCAAGATGCCTTTCAAAAACCTCTGCGCTAAACTGGGTATCATGGATCAGTATGTCCGCCCCATTATAAAAACGCAGGACTTTTTCGTTTTCTTCCTCTGCCGCCGCCTCCCCGTGGACTGCGGCTTCTTCGTTGTAACTGGGATCTTCGGGATCCGTGGGAAAGATATTACGGTAGGGCTCATGATCAAAGGCGGTAACAATGGTTTTACCCTTATATTCAAAACGGTAGCCCAGGCAGAGCAGGGGATGGTTCAGATATTTGGTGCTTAGCTTAACCCCGCCTTTCATATCCATGCTTGTTTCCTTTAGTTCAAAGTATTCAACTTCGGCCGCCAGCTCGTTTTGTCTGACAGGCCAATACCTGTAGGAAAGCTGATCGCTGATAATGGATTTAAGGCTGTCATCGTTAAATGAAACAGGCCCCATTATCCTCATTTTTGTACCGGAGACGAAAATGGGAGTGAACATGGGAAAACCCATAATATGATCCCAATGGGTATGAGAAATTAAAATATCTATGTCCATGGGCGCGGTTTTTCTATCGTTTGCCATAAGGTAGTCACCAAGTGGTTTTACCCCAGTTCCAAGATCTACAATGAAAAGTCTCTTATCGGCGCGTATTTCCAGGCAGGCGGTATTTCCCCCAAATTCAATAGTACCGCGGCCTGGACATGGGATGGAACCCCGGACACCCCAAAAACGGACAGATAACATTGCCTCTCCTTCAAAAAACCTATAGCTGGCCGATCTTAAGGAAAATCTCGGCTTTTTCAATTTCACCGATCACGGTTTCTTCTATTTCGGAAAAAATTTCCTTGGAAATATTCAAGCCCTCCCATACTGCGGCAGAAGGAGAGCCGGGATGGCGGTCACCGGAAAACCCCATGCCCGTAAAAGAGGCAAAATGGTTCGCCACGGCAACACTGTAAAGAACATCCTTATTATCTCCTGTATACTCGTCACATTCATGATGATGCATAATTGTATCCCTAACAGCACCCTCCAGCTTCCAGTAGGCGGCTATCAGGTCCCCGCTTGTGCAGTGACTTAGTCCAAGGTATTTTTTTTCCGCCTCGAACAGGGTCTTGCGTTTTCTATCGGCAAGGCTGACGGCCATTACATACTCTTTTGCAAGTACTGCGTTTAGGGGTATCTTGCCAACATCATGCAAAAGGCCGGCGGTAAAGTATTCCTCCACCATTTTGATATTTACCCCCCGTTTCTTGGCTAAAAGCTTTGCCGAAACCCCTACACATAAAGAATGCCTCCAAAAGCCTTCCATGTCGAGACCCTGAGACGCGTCTTTTGTAGGGAGGTTTCCCATTACCGTTGTTGACAGTGCGAGATTTTTTACAGTGTTTATCCCCAGCATTATTATTGCCTTGGCGAGGTTCGTGACAGGTTGCCCCAGCCCGTAGTACGCGGAATTGATGAGCTTAAGCACCCGGCCTACAAGTACCGGGTCCAGGGAAATCACATGGTTCAGGTCGGCCGGGGAGGTGTTTGGGTTATTGCATATCTCCAGTACCTTGGTAAGGGAGGTGGGGAGACTTGGCATGTTCTTTATATACTGGCTTAGTTCTTTTTCAAGCTTTGCTTCCATCAGCATCTCCACCAACTTTCGGAGCATTTTTCATTGACTCTTTGATTATAGCCAGCTTTTGTAAACTATCAATAACCGATCCCATGGCTGCCGGGACATCGCTCTTGAGGAAAGAATTCCGTTTTGTTTCGGGGAGCGCCTCTGTCAGGCCCATAAGACGGTTTAGAAGTTCAATTACACCGGGTACTTCCACGCCTTTACCGGGGGGCGGGGCTTGTGGGGCAGGCTTTGGGGCCATCTTCTCCAGAGGAGGAGGCGCCGGTTCCGGCATCTCTTCTTCATAGGGCACAAGCTCTTCCTCGTCGGCTTCTGGCAGTTCCTCGGCAAGTTCTTCCGGTTCCACGGGAAGCTCCGGGAGATCTTCGTCGGCATCGTCCAGTTCTTCGAACATATCCTCTGCCGCTTTAGGCAGATCTTCGCCGTCTTCGTCCAGGGCTTCGCCCAGTTCTTCGCCGGCTTCGCCGAGATCTTCCGGCATATCTTCGAAAAACTCAGACATATCATCGCCGGCTTCGCCGAAATCTTCCGGCATATCTTCGAAAAACTCAGACATATCATCGCCGGCTTCGCCGAGATCTTCCGGCATGTCTTCGAAAAGCTCAGACAGATCCTCGCTGACTTCGTCGGGAACTTCTGGCAGCTCAGGCTCGGGCGGCGGCGGCGGCTCAGGCGGCGGCGGGTACTGAGGATATTGCGGATACTGCGGTGGCTGCGTTTGCGGCGGCTGCGTTTGCGGTGGCGGCGTTTGCCGTGGCGGTGCTTGTGGTGGCGCCTGTGTCTGCGGCGGCGGCTGCGACTGCGGCTGCGACTGCGGCGACGGTGGTGGCGGCGCTTGCTGCGGCAGCGGTGGCGGTGGTGGTGGTGGCGGCGGCGGGTACTGCGGCGGCGCTTGCTGCGGCAGCGGTGGTGGCGGCGGCGCTTCCGCAGGCGGCGGCGCTTGCTGCGGTGGTGGCGGCGGCGGAGCTTCCACAGGCGGTGGTGGTGGTGGTGGCGCTGGCGGTGGCGGTGGCGGCGCTTCTGCAGGCGACGGCGCTTCCGCAGGCGGCGGCGCTTCCGGTTTCGGCGCCGACGGTTCCGAAGCCGCCGGTTCCGGCGTATAGGCCGATTCCATAGGCGAGAGATCCGGGCGATTTTCCACCAGGGCATCCAGCGGATCTCTGTACGGGGGTAATTCTACTTCCTCGAAAAAATCCTCGAAATTCGTATCGCCCACAAAGACATCCTGCTCTTCCTCATCAACAAATGTTTCTATTGCCTCGGAAAACAGTGACTCAGTTTCTTCATCCACGGAACTGGAAAAGCCTGCAACATCCATGAGCAGGGACAGATCATCCCCTTCCGGGACCTCTTCTTCGCCTGCCTCTCCCATAAGCTTAATATTTCGATCCCATGCATCTTTGACAGAGGATGAATACGCGCTTGCCGCGTCTTCATAAATTTCCAGAGATTTGTTGAGATCGGAAAGATCATCCGCTGTGGCCCGCTTCCCCTGAACGTTAACCAGGGTATCAGCCGTACGAAGGGCCTTTTCCAGAGAACCGGCTTCTTTATGCAGCTCCGCTGCTGCGGTCAGCGCTTCAGTATCATTTGGATCCGTTTTGTAGAGATCTTCAAAAATCTGGATTGCCTGGGCACGGTTCCCCATTTCAACATGGAGTTCTCCCAAAAGCATTTTTGCATTTCTGTCATTCGGCACCCGTTGCAGATAGGAGCGTACACGCTCTTCCGCTTCCTCGTACTCTCTTCGATTAAAATGAATATCCGCCAAATCAAGTAGAAATGAGTAATTGCCGGGATCCAGCGCAAGGATCTTCTCAATGCAGGCCTGGGCTTCTTTGTCATTTCCCATAAAACGATGTGCTGCGGCTTTCGATCGCAGGGCCTGAATGTTATCAACTTCCAGTTTCAGCGCGGCTTCGCTATGTGTCAAAGCTTCGGGATAACGCTCCAGCCTAAGATAAAGCCCTGCGATGCGGTTTTGTACTTCGATATTATTCGGAGTCAGCTTGACCAGTTTTTCCAGTTCATTAAGCGCGTCGAAAAATTCTCCCGTTGTTTCCAGGAGCCGCTCCAGATTTAATCTGGCTCTTGTATAATTCGGATCGGCCTCTATTGCCAGGCGGTAATTTTTGATGGCTTCCTGGTTTTTCCCCAGATCCGCAAGAACGACCCCCGTATTGTTATAGGCCTCGGCGTTTGAAGAGTCTACTTTCAGTACGCGCTCAAAGGTTGCCAGGGCCTTATCGTGCTGGCCCTGCTTAAAAAGGACTATTCCAAGATTGTTTGTTGGTTCCAGCCAGCCAGGCCTGCTGCGAAGGGCCGAGTGGTAGGCTTTGGCAGCATCCTCAAAACGGCCGCTGGCCTGCAGGGCAAGACCGTAATTGAAATGGAGGGTGGGATTATTTTGATCCAGGGCCAGCCCTTTGGCGAATATGGCCAGGGCCTTTTTGTGCTCTCTAAGCTGCTCGTAGGTGGTTCCCAAATTGTTATAGGCCGGAGCATAGTTGGGATCCAGCTCAATGACCTTGGCGTAAGCCATGGCAGCCGATTTTGGGTTGCCAAGTTCCTTGTGAATGTTTCCAACATTATAGTGAAAGTCCGCCCGCAGCGGATCTATGTCTATAGCTTCTCTTAGGTATTCAAGGGCATCCTGATGCTTGCCCTGACGTCGGCAGACCACCGCAGCGTTGTTAAGGGCTTCAATATCGTGGGGGTCTCTGGACAGGAGCTTGATGAACTCATCAGCCGCTTCGGAAAGCTTTCCCTGCTTGGCAAAGGTGGTGCCCAAAAGCAGGCAGGCTTCCCGGGTTTCCGCTGTTTCCTGTCCGGGCGTTTTGGCGATGTAGCTTTTGAGAAGCCGCTCCGCCTCTTCGTGGTCTTCCAGCCTGACAGCATCTCTGGCGCGTTCAATAATGTGTTGTATGCCGACAGGGCTCATTCAATCATCCTCTGAGGCCGGGCGGCGACCTCACGGGAAAACTCGCCTGGCTCAATAGCCAGGCGGCCAGGCTCAAGCGTCAGACGGCCAGGTTCAGGCCCAACGTAGGCTGCCACTACAAAGTAGTAAAGCGTTCCGTTGCTTAGACCTTCTATAAGGGCCGATGTTTGATTTCCCACATCAAGGGGTGAATTTACTTCAAAGTATTCGCCTCTGGAAGTACCGAAGTAAACCAAATAGCCTCCAACATCCCTGGAAGGACTGGGTCTCCAGGACAATTCCACCGCCCCGTTCCTGGCTATGGCAGTCAGATGGGGGGGCGGAGGCGGGGGCGCTGCGGTTCTATACACTAGTCTTAACTCAGAGAGGTATGGGGAAGTGCTGCCGTCCTCGCTGGGGAAAAAATCCGCAGCAAGCTGGACGAATCTGCCCCGGAATGTATCCGGCAGTTCCGCACCCGGATTGACCGGGATCCAGGGGACATCGTTCCAATTGTACTGATTATCACTGATTCTAATGAAAAACCTCATTTCTGAGTGATCTGAAAAACTTAAGGCATTGTTTCCGGCATATTCATTCTGGAGCCTTCCTATGGCATTGGTGCTTTGCGGACTTCCTGTCCGGCCTCCAAAGGCCTCGAGCCTGAGAAGCCGGCTGTTTGTGCGTCCCATATCCATGGTATGGCTTTCCACCCGGCCGCTATTGGAATACCTTCCCAGAACAGGAGCATCCAGATAAGTGCTGTAAATGCGGAATTCGTCCATCATGCCGGAGAAACGGCTCCCCAGCACCAGATGGCTGTCCCCTCCTATGATAGGAGTATAGACTTCCCCGCCCTCCCGGCTGGTGGAACTAAGGTACTCAACGGCCTCGACTCTGCCGTTCACCAGGTACTCTAAAAGCCCCAGGTTCGCGTCAAAACGGACAAGGTGATGGCTCCAGCTCATGGGAACAAGGCTTGGCCCGTAAAAGCTTACACTTTTGGGTGTTTCTCCGCCTGGGGGAAAAAATAAATCCCTAAAACTCCACTGTAGCCTGTTTCTTGAAGTAACACAGAGAATCTGCTGGTTAAAATAATCACCCTGCCTGTTGGGCTTAAAGGCGTTATAGGACAGGATCTGGGTGCCGTTTTGCAGATTTCGGGGAAACAGCCAAAATTCGATGGAAAAATCCCGAATATGGCTGTCTGGAGCAAAAAGCGCCCCGGGCCTGGGCCTTAAAAGCAAAGGCTCGTCCAGGGAGTCCGCCCCGTTAAAGAGCGCAGCCCCGCTGCCGGTTCTGGTCCAGGGGACTGGGGCAATTGCCAGAGCAGGGGAGGCAAAAACATCATAACGTCCCCTGGAATCGGTAAAAGCTCCGGCCCTTCCCTCGTTAAAGGAAAGATGAAGATCCAGAAAATCCTCATAGCCCGCGCTGGTATAAACCCCGCTGGCAAGTGCAAGCACCGGCTGGGGCCGTATGTCCGAAACTTCGATAAGCCCCTGCCGCCTTTCCATGTCTGTCCAGGAGGCAGTGCTGCCAAAGCTAAAAGTTCTCTCCCCGCTTCCGTACACACTACCGATCAGGAAGAAAAAACAGTACAATAAAGTAATGGTAAAGGGTCTGTTTCCAATCATTCTTTATAAGTTCCCTCTATCTTATCGGTAAATTAGCCTATGAATCATGAAAAGATTTCGGAAAAATATGATAATCTCAGAGATTCCGCCAGAAATACGCCCATGGAACCGGGAGTTTACATATGGCGGGACGGCGAAAGCCGCATTATTTATGTAGGAAAGGCCAGAATCTTACGAAACCGGCTTAATTCATACTTTGGCGGGTCCAAAGATGTCAAAACTGCGGCCCTGATAAGGCATGGCAGATCAATAGAAACCATTATTGTTTCCAATGAGTACGAAGCCCTGCTTTTGGAAAACACCCTTATAAAGCAGCATAACCCAAAGTACAACATAAGCCTGAAAGACGGCAAAACATACCCCGTGGTTCGTATAACCGCCGGCCCCTTTCCCCGGGTCTTTAGCACCCGGCACATTGTGCAGGACGGGAGCCTTTACTTCGGCCCATTTGCCAACGTTCAGGCCCTTAACAGAACCCTTGCCATGATTGAAAAGCTTTTCCCCCTGCGCAAATGCCGAACCCTGAAAAAACGGGAAAGCCCCTGCATGTACCATCATATAAACAGGTGCCTGGCACCATGCTGCGGAAGGGTGGAAGAGGCGGCCTATGAGAGCCATATTGAGCGGGTGCAGAAACTGCTGGCCGGGGAGAATTCGGCCCTGGTGCTGGAGCTGACTGAGCAAATGCACGAGGCCGCAAGGGCCCTGAAGTTTGAGGAAGCTGCGGATCTGCGAAATGTTATCCAGGCCGTCGAAAGCCTTGCGGAGAACAATTCCGTGGAGGATATGGACCCGGAAAGCCGGGACTACATTGCCTGGGCACTGGACGGGATTTTTACCTGCTTTTCGGTGCTTTCCATGCGGGGCGGCCGCATGACCGGCCATGAGCTTTTCAGCTCCCGCTCCGCCGCAGAGGAGCATGAGTCCCTGGAGTCATTTATCGTGGCCTACTACAGCCCCGACCGGCCGCCGCCGCCTAGAATTTACCTGGGGGCATTTTCCCCAAATACGGCTTTGAATCAGTTTTTCTTTGAACATTTTGGATTTTCCCCGGAACTTGTTTCGCCGGCGGCCGGGGAGAAAAGGCATCTGGCAGCCCTGGCCCTGGCCCGGCAAAACGCCCAGGAGGAACTGCGGCGGCGGATGCGGGAAAGGGGCGCGGGCCCTGCCATGGACGAGTTAAGGCGCTTACTCGGGCTTAAAAACCGGCCGGAGCGCATTGAGGGCTTTGACGTTTCTCATTTGGACGGCAAGTACCAGGTGGCCTCTCTTGTTTCCTTCAAAAATGGGCTCCCGGATCGAAAGAACTACCGCCGCTTTAAACTCAGGACTTTGCAGGGCCAGATTGACGACTTTGCCGCCATTAAAGAGGCCGTCCAGCGCCGCTACTCACGGCTTGTCCGGGAAGGACAGGAACTGCCGGACCTGGTTCTGGTTGACGGCGGCCTTGGGCAGGTAAACTCCGCCGCCGCCGTATTCGAAGAGCTGGGAATAGACTGCGACCTTGCAGGGCTTGCAAAGCGGGACGAAGAACTCTGGCTGCCAAAGGCAAGGGAGCCGATTAAGCTTTCCCGCAGAGCGGAGGCCCTAAAGCTCTTGCAACATGTCCGTGACGAAAGCCACCGCTTTGCCACAAGGCATAACCTGCTGCTCCGCTCAAAGGAACTTTACCTTCCGGTTCTGGAAAGCATCGAAGGCATTGGCCCGAAAAGGGCGGCGGCCCTTATGCAGCATTACGGAAATTTAGAGAGGATCGCCGCTACGGAACCGGAAGACCTGGCCGAAAGCTGCCGTATCAGCCTGACCGCCGCCCGTGCCGTCCGGGCCGCCGTCCGCCTGGCCCTGGAGGACAGGGCCGCCCGGAAGGAGCGCTTTACCGCCAGCAGAAAAGCCCCCCGGATGGGCCCCGGCGCCGCGGCCTTGGCGGACGAAGCCTTTGCGGACCAGGCCTTTGCGGCGGAGGACGAGCCTGGGTACAGTGCCGGCGGCGAAGAAACGCATATAGAAAAATAAACAAAAATACACTAAACTTAGACAATGGATTACGGCATTACTGCCAAGGAAAAAGGCGAAGATGTTTACTACTATGTCAAATGGTCTCCCCTGTCTTTAGCCGAGCGCTGGACCATAAACGCCAAGGTTCCGTCGGTAGCCGGAATCTACGAAATCTACTGGATGGATGATCGCAAGCATCTGCGGATGCTGTCAGTGGGAAGAACCCATTACGGCGGCCTCCGTTCTGAACTCCGCCGCCTTACCGATCCTGAACTGGTTGTGGATGCCAAAGTCAGGACAATTCTGGAAGACGAAGAAATCTGGTTCCGCTATGTCCCTTCCAATTCTGCAAAGATCATGGCAGATATTGTCTGGTTTTTCCGGAGCACCTACTTTCCGGAGAACCCCGGCGTGGAACATTCCGGACGCTTCAGGAAAATTTTCATAAAAGAGTCCGAGCCAGACAAGCTGATCTGGGTACCCTGATATTTTATGATTGAGTACATAGTGCCGGGCAACATTGATGACCGCATACTCACAAGAGCCACGGGCCTTCTGCAAGAGGGGGGAACTGCGGCAATACCCACCGACACAAGCTGGAGCGTGGTTTGTTCCATGAACTCGCGGGAAGGTATTAAGCGCCTTAAAGCTCTGTCAAAAGAAAGGGACGAACGCCTCTTTACGCTTCTTTGCTCGGACATTTCCCAGTTCGGGGAACTTTGCAGCCTGGACAATACCCGCTTTAGGCTTATCAAAAGGCTTACCCCCGGGCCTTACGTCTTTATCCTTAAAACCCTGTTGGGAACCGAAAAGGCCCTGGGCCTTAAACGCCGGGAAATCGGCGTGCGGCTTCCGGATTACCCCGTGCCCCTGGCCCTGATAGACGCCCTGGGCTGCCCGCTTTACGGCATCACCGCCAAGCGGGGCATGGCAGTGAACGCAGATGACGATTTTGGCTCTGACGAAGATGAGCTGGCGGCCTTTTACCGGGAGGAAACCCTTTTTGACGGGGGCTGGGAAATGGAAGACATACAGGGCCTGGACCTTGTTCTGGATCCGGGCGAGGACCGGAACAGAATTTTTTCTACCGTGCTGGACGTAAGTTCCGGCGACGTGCATGTTCTCCGGCAGGGGGCCGGCCCCTGGCCGGTTTAAGATTAGGCTCGTAGGTTAGGCTTGTATGGATAAAAAGTGGATTCGGGTCGTCTTTAGGCGGCGTGTTTTTGTCATTAGCTTAATCCTCATTCAACTGGCCTTTATCCTTTTTGTTATTCTTGCGCACACGACTTTTCGCTACGTTGATCTTGTTCTGCGGGCTTTCAGCATAGCCGTCTGCATTTACATTCTGAACAAGAAAGAGAAGTCCGCGTACAAGCTGACCTGGATATTTCTGATCCTTCTCTTTCCCCTTTTTGGCGGAGTGATCTATGTCTTCTTTCACACCCAATCAAGTCCAAGGAAGCTTAGACGGCAGACAGAAGAAATAAACAAGCGGCTGCGGCCACTTTTCCTTCTTCCCGGGGATGTACTGCCCGAACTGTCCGCGAAGCACCGGGAATGTCAGCCCCAGTCATATTATTTACAGGAGCATTCCGGCTTTCCTGTCTACAAAAACACCCAAACCCAGTTCTTTAATTCCGGCGAAAGTTTTTTTGAGCAGGCTCTGGTAGAACTGGAAAAGGCGGAAAAGTATATTTTTCTTGAGTTCTTCATAATCAAACAGGGGAAGATGCTTGACCCCATTATTGACATCCTTGAGAGAAAGGCCGCCCAGGGCCTGGATGTCAGGATCATCTATGACGGCCTTGGCTGCTTTATGACCCTGCCGCTTAATTTTGATAAGCTTCTGGAAGAAAAGGGAATAAAATGCCTGGTCTTTAACCCCTTTAAGCCCATACTCTCATCGCTGCAAAACAACCGGGATCACCGGAAGATCATCAGCATTGACGGGAAAGTGGCCTTTACCGGAGGCATGAACCTTGCGGACGAGTATATCAACGCCCGCGAGCGTTTTGGCCACTGGAAGGACGCGGCAATAATGCTCCGGGGGGAGGCGGCCTGGAGCCTGACCCTTATCTTCCTTGAGATGTGGAATCTGGAGAAGAAAGAGCCGGAGGATATCGAGGCCTTTTACCCCTGGAAGAACGAGGTCTGCAAAATCAAGACCGACGGCTATGTGCAGCCATACGCGGACAGCCCCATCGACGATGAAAACGTGGGCGAGCATGTTTACATTCAAATAATCAACAACGCAAAGGAATACATTTACATCAACACCCCATACCTGGTTGTGGACAACAACCTTCTTTCGGCTTTGAGCCTTGCGGCAAAGAGCGGCGTGGATGTGCGGATCATCACCCCCTACCGCTGGGACAAATGGTTTGTGGCCATTGTCTCCCGCTCTTACTACCGGCAGCTCATACTGGCGGGGGTAAAGATATACGAATATTCAAAGGGGTTTAATCACTCCAAGACCTTTGTCTCCGATGACAGGGTGGCCACCGTTGGGACTACCAACCTGGATTTCCGCAGCCTTTACCTGCATTTTGAATGCGGGGTCTGGATGTACAAAACTTCAAGCGTGGCCAAAATAAAAGAAGACTTTCTAAATACGCTTAGCTTCTGCCGGGAGAACACCCTGAAAGACTGTTCCCGAAACGCGGTGCAGCGGGTTATTCAGGATGTATTGCGGCTTTTCGCACCGCTAATGTAGCGGCAGTGCGGCAGTGTACAATCCTTCCCATTTTTGATAAATTGTTTTAGTTCTACAAGGAGTTTCCATGGCAAAGATTCCCGTTGGCGTGTTAGGCGCAACCGGCATGGTAGGCCAGCAGTACATTCATCTCTTAAAAGACCACCCCTGGTTTGAAGTACGCTTTGTGGCGGCCTCGCCAAGGAGTGCGGGGAAGAAATACAAAGAGGCCACAGCCGGAAGGGTACACTTCCCCAGCGTTCTTGATTCCGTGGGCGGCCTTAGCGTCGCCGACGCCGGCGACCTTTCCCGCGCAACCGCTGCGGCAAAGGCAGGGGACTGCGCCTTTGTGTTCTCCGCCCTGGAGATGGGCAAGGACGAAATCCGCAGCCTGGAAGACTCCTACGCCGCCGCCGGGATTCCGGTGATCTCCAACGCCTCGGCCCACCGCTGGACAGAGGACGTGCCGGTGCTTATCGCCGAGGTAAACCACCATCACACGGACATCATTCCCGCCCAGCGAAAGGCACGGGGCTGGGACAGGGGCTTTATCGCGGTCAAGCCCAACTGCTCGATCCAGAGCTACACCACACCCATTTACGCCCTTCTTCAAGCCGGCTACGAGATCAAGCGGCTCATCGTCACAACCCTTCAGGCTGTTTCGGGCGCGGGTTATCCCGGCGTTCCCAGCCTGGACATGATCGACAACACAGTCCCCTACATCGGCGGGGAGGAAGAAAAGTCCGAACTGGAACCCCTTAAAATCCTGGGCTCCATCGACGGGGCTGTTTTCAAAAACGCCGAATTCCCAAAGGTCTCCGCCCACTGCAACCGGGTTCCGGTAGTCGACGGCCACAGCGCCTGCATCAGCCTGGAGTTCGGCTCGAAAAAGCCTTCTATAGAAGAGGTAAAGAAGCTATGGGCCGATTTTAGAAGCCTGCCCCAGGAACTGAAATTTCCCTTTGCCCCGGAGCGCCCCATTATCGTCCGCGAAGAAAACGACCGCCCCCAGCCCAGACGGGACCGGGACGCGGACAAGGCCATGGCGGTAAGCGTGGGCCGCATCAGGCCCTGCAATGTCTTTGACCTGCGCTTTGTTGGCCTGTCGCATAACACCGTCCGGGGAGCCGCTGGCGGCGGGATTCTTAATGCGGAGCTTTTAAAACACAAGGGCTTTATCGGTTAACGCTTAACAGAGAGGAACGATAGTTGAGTAAAAAATATTTTCCTTTGGGCAAAGCTGAACTTGAAAAGTTATCGGAAAAGTATCCGACACCCTTTTACCTGTATGATGAGGGGGCCATCCGGAAAAACGCCCAGGATTTATTGAAGGCCTTTTCGGTTTTTCCTGCCTACAAAGAACACTTTGCGGTAAAGGCCTTGCCCAACCCGTACATACTCAAGATTCTGAAAGAGGAGGGTCTGGGCGCCGATTGTTCGAGCCTGCCTGAGCTGCTCCTGGCGGAGATGGCGGGGATAAAGGGCGAAGACATAATGCTCAGCGCCAACGAAACCCCTGCCGCCGAATACCTTAAGGCCAGGGAGCTGGGGGCTGTAATCAACCTGGATGATTTTACCCACATAGCCTTTCTGGAAAAGGCCCTTGCGCAAAAGGGCGGCCTGCCGGAGCTGATCTCCTGCCGATACAACCCAGGCCCCCTTAAAGAAGGAAACGCCATCATCGGCAAGCCGGAGGAGGCCAAGTACGGTTTTACCAGGGAGCAGCTTATCGAAGGCTACGCCCTGTTAAAGGCAAAGGGAGTAAGGCGTTTCGGTCTTCACACAATGGTAGCGTCTAACGAGCTGAGCCTGGACTACCACCTGGAAACCGGCAAGCTCCTCTTTGAACTTGCCATGGAGATAAAAGCCAGCTGCGGAATTGAACTTGAGTCCGTCAACCTGGGCGGCGGCCTTGGGATCCCCTACCTGCCGGAGCAGGAAGCGGTGAGCTGGGAGGCCCTGGCCACTGGCCTCAGAAAACTCTACGACGAAATCATCGTGAAGGGCGGCCTTGACGGCATGGCCATCCACACCGAGTACGGCAGGCCCATCACCGGCCCTTACGGCTGGCTTGTGGCGCGGGCGCTTCACAAAAAGCAGATCTACCGCGACTACATCGGCCTTGACGCCAGCATGGCCGATCTGATGCGCCCGGCCCTTTACGGGGCCTACCACCACATCACGATTCCGGGGAAGGAAACGGCCCAACATGACCGCTGTTACGACGTGGTAGGCAGTCTCTGCGAGAACAACGACAAGTTCGCCATCCAGCGCATGCTGCCTGAGATCCAGGTGGCTGCAGACGGCAGCGGCGGAGACCTGGTCCTGATCCACGATGCCGGAGCCCACGGCCGGGCCATGGGCTTTAACTACAACGGCAAGCTCCGCTGCGGAGAATTGCTGCTGCGACCGGACGGCTCGGTCGTTCAGATCCGCCGCCCCGAAACCGTGGAGGATTATTTTGCCACACTTGATTGTATTCCCGAATTACTCACGCAAAGACGCGGAGATGCAAAGGTTTAAGAACTGGAGGTAATTATGAAACGAAATCCATGTATTGCAAACATTAAGGCGGGGTATTTGTTTCCCGAAATTGCCAAGCGGAGGCGGGAATACGCGGCGGCCCATCCAGAGGCGAAAATCATCAGCCTGGGCGTAGGGAATACCACAGAACCCTTACCGCCGCAGATTACCGCCGGCCTTGTAGAAGGGGCCCGGAAACTGGGCACCCTGGAAGGCTACTCGGGCTACCAGGACGAGGGGCTCCTGGCCCTGCGGGAAAAGGTCTCTGGGGTGTTTTACGGCGGCCAGTTTGCAGCGGACGAGGTTTTCATCTCCGACGGGGCCAAGTGCGACATAGGCCGCCTGCAGCTGCTATTCGGCGCGGGAACGGCGGTGGCGGTGCAGGACCCTTCCTACCCGGTCTACGTTGACGGCTCTGTATTGATCGGCGCGGCCGGCGGCTGGGAAGGCTCCGGCTACAAGGGTATCACATACCTCCCCTGCACCGCAGAGAACGATTACTTCCCCGACCTTTCCCGGCTACCGCAAAACTGTCTGATTTACTTCTGCTCCCCCAACAACCCCACCGGCGCTGTTTCAAGCCGGGAGCAGCTTGGGCTTCTGGTAAAGGCTGCCCAAAAAAACACTTCTATCATCATTTTTGACGCAGCCTATTCGGAGTTTATCCGCGACCCGAATCTGCCAAAAAGCATCTTCGATATCGACGGCGCAAAGACCTGCGCCATTGAAGTGAACTCCTTCAGCAAGCCGGCGGGCTTTACCGGAGTGCGCCTGGGCTGGGCCGTGGTCCCCAGGGAACTGAAATACGGGAGCGGGGAAAGCGTGAACGCTGACTGGGCCAGGATCGCAGGCACCGTTTTTAACGGCGCTTCCAACGTCGCCCAGGCCGGGGGCTTGGCGGCCCTGGACGGGGAGGGCCTTAAAGAAATGCGCGGCCTCTGCGACTTTTACCTTGCTAACGCCAAGCTCATCCGGGGGACTCTGGAAAAAAAGGGCATCTCCTGCGTCGGCGGCGACAACTCACCCTATATCTGGGCCCGCTTCCCCGGCAGGGATAGCTGGGAAGTCTTCTCGGAAATTCTGGAAAAGTGCCAGGTGGTCACCACCCCGGGCGCGGGCTTCGGCCCTGCCGGACAGTCCTTTGTCCGCTTTTCCGCCTTTGGCCACCGCGCGGACGTGGAGGAGGCCTGTGAAAGGCTGGAGAAATTCAGTTAACAGTGAACATTAAGCAGAGGGAAGATTTTTGTTCTGCCTGTTAATTGCCTTTATGTAAAAAAGGGCCGCTCCATATCCAAGCAGGGCTGTAATAAGGCGGTCGACTATATTTACCGGAATGCGGGCAAGTATTTCTACAATGACTATTGGGGCGTCCTCGGAGAACAATATGCTGCCCAGGGGTGCATTTATATGTGTTGTATCTCTTGCATACCCAATATATGAAATAAAAACGGTTATAAGGCCGCCTAAAATACTCATGGCTATGCAAAGCGCAAAAGACAGCAGGATTAGAACCACCATACGGCTCATTATCCCTTCCAGACGGCGGCTTTTATGGAGCATATTGGGCTGGTAAGGAAGGGCCAGCTCACGGGGAAAAAGGCGCATAAAGAGCCAGGTTATCAGGGCTGTGGCGATATTGCAGATGGTAAAAAGGTAGCCTTCCCATTCCCAAAATATGTATGTGTGTATAAATATATTGGTAATGGTCCCGCAGAGGATCCCCCAAAAAAGACCGCCTATCAGGGTAACACTTACGGTAAAAACAGTATCCAGGTAAAGCGGGGCATAAAAAATTTTGGTGGTTAATACAATACTTAAAAAGAAATTCAGCAAAATACCCGCTATACAGACAAGCGGCATGAGCTTTTTTCCTTGCATAAATAATTATATCATGAATTGATAAATTGTCCATTAAGGGTATACAATAACCCTATGCTGCCGGAAATTGCGGACCGATTTTACGATGTTACACCCTTCGAATATGGGTATTTTATCAGCTTTTTTTGGATTTTTATTCTCTTGATTACAGTTCTCATGCTTTTCCTGTGTTACCTCTATCTTACCATGCGCCGCTCCCTGGAGAGGGAAAGTGAAAGCCTTGCTTTTTCCCATATGGCAATTGAAGGGCTGGAAACCGAACGGCGCCGGGTTTCACGGGAACTGCATGACACCGTCCTTCCCCTGATCAGGGACGGGGAGCTTTCCGATCTGATCAGGGGAATTTGTATGGAGCTCACTCCCCCGGATTTCTCTCGTCTTTCCCTAAAAGAGGCATTGGCCGATCTTTGCCTTAAATTCATGCAACGCTCAGGAATTAACTGCAGCTATTCCATAGAGGAAGAACTCAATTTCGCGGGCCTTAATACAGAAAACCAGCTTCACTTGTACCGTATGGTACAGGAGTCCCTTACCAACATCGAAAAACACTCACAGGCAAAAGAGGCTGTATTGGTCGCACGGTATTATACCAGGGGCTCACAGGAAAACATTCTGGTCTGTGTTTCCGATGACGGTGTAGGCATCGGCGACGAGGGGGCGGAAAATCTTGGTTTAAGGAGCCTGCGCCAACGAGCCGCGATCATGGGTGCGCAGCTTGACTTTATCAGCGAAAGCGGCAACGGCCTTATGGTCAGAATAGAAATCCCGGAACAGGTAACAGGTAAAAGGTAAAAGAAATGGGAAAAAAGAACATCATCATTATTGAAGATCATCCGCTTATGCGCCGGGCCCTGGTCTCCCATTTCAAAAAAACCAGGCGCTGGAATGTTACTGAAACGGCCTCTTCGCTTAGGGAAGCCATGGATATCCTGGACCGGGTCTCTTATTCACAAGCGCATTATGAACAAGCGCAAATAGATTTAGTGCTTCTGGACATACAACTGGAGGACGGCTGGGGCCTGGATATAATCCCGGCCCTTCCGAAAAACCCAGGCCCGGTAACGGCGGTTTATTCGGCTTTTGACAGTTACGCCCATGTCAGTACCGCCATATCCATGGGGGTACGGGCCTATGTTACCAAACGCCGCAGCGAAAAGGAACTCGAAAAGGCCCTATTGGCGGCCCTGGACGGCGAAATATACATTGACGACTCGGCCCAGTTAAAACTCCAAACCGTATCGGACCTTCGTGACCTCCTGACCAACAGGGAAAGGGAAATACTGTCCCTGGTGATAAGCGGGCTTTCCAACGCGGAGATCTCTGCCAAATTAAGCATCAACCGCCGGACTGTGGAGAACATCCTTTCCTGCGTTTACGACAAAACCGGGGTAAAATCACGGATGGAACTGCAAAAATTATAAGGCAAAAACCGTGCGTAACTACTCATGACAACTTTTAAAAAATAGTGGTAAAATTACCTATAAAGTCCACAGGACAATAACAATAAGGAGTTCTTTATGAAGAACAACAAGCTTTACCTTTTGGGAATAACAGCGCTCGTGCTGATATTCTCGATGGCTTTCTTAAGCTGCGGAGCGGACCCGAAAAAACTGGCACAGGAAACCTACGACCTGGGCCAACAGGCCTTGGGAGCGCTGTTTAATCCAGGCAGAGCGGCTGAACTGGCTAAAAAGTCAGCCGACATAGAAAAAAAAGTGGCAAAATTGTCCGATAGTGACAGGGCAATTTACTATGAAGAATTGGCGCGCCTGACAGGGCAAGGCCTGGGCGGCCTATTGGATAGCTCCATGAATTTATTGGGGGGGTCTTTGGATATGCTTGAAGCAGCAGGCCAGGCCCTTGACGCTACATCGAGCCTGATGGAAGCGGCCGAGGACCTCAGCGGGCTTACGGGAGCGACTCCGGATGTTCAGGAAGCTCTTGACGCAGCACAACAAGCAACTGATCTATTAAGATCACTAGGCTTTTAAGGAGAAAAAGATGAAAGACAAACTTCCTATCATTTGGGACATGATTCGCAACAAGAACGAAAAGTGGCAGAACAGTACGTCAAAAACAAAACTGGCAACATACACCATGGGCTTGGATGCAATTTTGCTTTTTATTGGTACATTCCTTTTTATTATCTATCTTGACGGCTTCTCTCCCGGCACGCTTTTTCTGGCATTTATCTATAACACGATACTGGCCTGGGGATTGTTCAAAGTAAACCGCCTGGCAAAAGTTCTTGTGGTTTTGGGGGGCCTTGCCATTTTACTTCCATTCATTCTGTCGCTCATTCTTGCGATAATTGGCTTGGTAGTTTCACCTTTGGGAAATTTGGCCAGAACACTTTTCGAATTGCTTAAAGGTCTTATTGCTTTGGGATGGGAACAAGCACCTGGGGATATTAAATTTTTTGGCCTTTTACTGGTAATAATTTTTATTGGACCCTTTGTTCTTAACGTGTTTGCATCGTTAATTCTGTTCTTTTTTGGCAATGATTTCGTTGGCGAAGGAAAAGCCAAGTATAAGATTGTTGCATACCTTCTTTGGTTTTTTGGCGGCGTTCTTAGCGCACACAAGTTCTATCTTGAGCAGGATAAACGTGCCGTCGTATATTTCTTTACCTGTCAGGTATTCTGGGTTGGCTGGATTATTGATTTTTTCAAATTACGAAAACAGGTTGACACATACAATACCAACGCCGGCTTGCCAACCAACAATGTCATAGCGGAAGCAGGAATCCTGGGTAAGGAACTCGTAAACACGGTAAATGATACCGTGACAAAGGTTAAGGATTTCTTAAAGTAAGGAGGTTTTACAATGGATACTGATGATTTAAAGGGAAAAGGCAAAGAGGCCCTAAACACGGGTAAGGAAAAGGCCATGGCAGGAGCAGGGGTGGTCAACGAGAAGATCAAGGGGCTGGCATTCCGGGGAATGTTGGAGAAAAAGGTCTCCTCTGAAACCAGGGCCAAGTATCCTGTTCTGGATAAGCTCATCCCCTTGACCAACTACGTCGCCTGCGGCCTTATTGTGCTGATCCTCGTGATAGTGATTGCCAATATCGGCGGCGGATCAAATCCGGTAAAGCTGGCACAGCAAACCCACGAGCTGAACCAACAGGCTTTGACAGCGCTGACAAATCCAAGGAGAGCGACGCAACTGGCAAGAGAAGCCATCGCCCTTGAGAGAAAAGTGGCAAAATTGTCCAATAGAAACAAGGCAATTTACGATGAAGAATTGAGGCGCTTGACCGGACTGGGCCTGGGCGGCTTATTGGATAGCGCATCGAGTCTGTTTGGAGGGACCCAGGATATTCAGGGAATGATGAATACAGCAGGCCAAGCCCTTGATGCCGCCTCGAGTTTATTAGGAGGGACTCAGGGTATGCTTGATGCAGCAGGCCAGGCCCTTGACGCCGCCTCGGGTTTGATGGGAAGCACTCAGGATCTTCAGAATCTTATGGGTGCGGCACAACAGGCTGCTGGCATGCTCGATTCACTGGATGTTGATAATCTTATGGGTACGGCTCAACAGGCTGCTGACATGCTCAATACAATGGATGTTCAGGGTATGATGGATTCAGCTCAGCAGGCAATGGATATGCTCGATGCATTGGGGTATTAACATGAAAAAGTATTTGCTAATCCCGCTTGTATTATTACTGGCGGGCGCTCTTTTCGCTCAAGAGACAGCGCCGGGCCTTTACGCCAACGACGACTTTCAGGGAGATATGGGTCTTGTGGACGCCATTAACTGGGTCTTGAACAACGCCGAAAACGACGGCCAGTACCTCATTGTCCTTGGAAGAAACGAGAGGGCCCAAAACATCAACCTAAGATTTACCGATATGCAGGCAAGAATCAGCCTTAGAGGTTCCGGCACGGAAGAGCTAAATATAGAATACGCAACCGACCGCCCTGCCCGCTCCCTTTTTACAATCGGCCCGGGAGCCACCCTTGTCCTGGAAGACGGCATCGCCCTGATTGGTCTGGAGGCTAACAGCCACCCCATGATCAGGGTAGAAGAAGGCGGCACCCTTATTATGAACGGCGGCAGCATCAGGGGTAACACAGCCGGCGGAGACGGCGGCGGCGGTGTATACATGTTTAGCGGTACCTTTACCATGAACGGCGGAACCATCAGCGGCAATACTGCCGGCGGCAACAGGGGTAACGGCGGCGGGGTTCTTGTACGTGAAGGTACGTTTACCATGAACGGCGGAATTATCAGCGGCAATACTGCCAGAAGCGGCGGCGGCGGGGTCTATGTAACCATTGTCGGTGTTTTTATTAAGCACCCTTTAGGAAGCATAATATACGGCAATGACGCTCCGGAAGGACTGGCAAACAGCGCCGGGGGCAGAGGACATGCTGTGGATGGTTATGCCAATAATCGCAATATGATTAGGCGAAACACAACCGCAGGGATAGGCCAGGCCCTAAGCAACAGCCAGAGCGGCGCACCTAACGGATGGGAGTAGGGCGAAAGACAAGGTAAAAGCAAAAGGCACGCTGCACAGCGTGCCTTTTTTTGAAAAACCAGGCAAAAATTCACAAAAAAATCATTTTTTTTCCAAAATTTAAAAGCAAAAAGCCCTTTCCGCGCAGTATAGGGTAAGGGCTTTTTTGCTCTTAATTTTATTCTTTTAAGGGGGAAAAATGAAAACACATTTTTATCTAAGGTTTCTGGGTTTTTGTCTTATGTTTTGCCTGATCGGCTTGACCGGTTTCTTACTGGGCTGTTCAGACAATTCGCCGGTCTTGGACCTTGACGGGGGGACGGAGCTTATCAACCCCGACCCTGACGATGATCCTGGCGGGGAAGAGGAAGGGAGCAATCCGGGCGGCGAGGAGGAAGAAGCCGGCGATCCTGAACTCGAGCAAGGGGCAAAATTTGTTTCAGGCAAGTTCGTTTCTGAAACGGAGATTGTTTTTGAGTTTTCAGCGCCTGTAACGCTTGTATCCCTGTCTTTTGATCCCGAGATGGACTATGAGTCTGTGGAGGAGGAAGGAAGCACTGTAACAGTCGTTTTGGAGAAAGAGTTGGGGCCGGGCATACGCTTTATGGCCATTCTTGATTTGGAAGATGATTGGGATAATGCCATAAGGGAGGAGGTTTCCATTATTTCCTGGAACAATCGCTTTCCGAGTCTGCTTATCAACGAGCTACGCATTGTGTATATCAATCAAAGACAGGAATTCATCGAATTAAAGATGCTCTCCGACGGCAATCTTGGCGGCTTGCAGGTATTTGTTGCCAGTAATAGCCAGGATCAAATGATTTATGAATTTAAGCCTGTGGAAGTTAAAAAAGGAGAGTATGTGGTACTTCACCTGCGCAAACTGGAAGATACTTGTGTTGATGAATACGGTGACAGCCTGAATGAATCTGTCGGAAAGGAATCAAATCCAAATGCCCGTGATATTTGGATACACAGCAATAAAAAACTCATAGACAAAACCGACGCAGTCTACGTTATGGATATGAATGAACGGGTCCTGGATGCGGTTATGTTCTCCGATAATCCTGCCTCCCAGTGGAGTGGAGATCTCTTGAAGGCGGCGGAGTTTTTATTCGAGAAGGGCGCCTGGAGCTCTTCCGATGGGGAGATCGGCACTCCGGCGGACGCAGTGGATAGTTCCGCCAGCACTACCACCCGGACTATCAACAGGGACGAGACGGTGGAAAACAGCAACAGCGCGGCGGACTGGTTCGTCACCGTAAACAGCGGCAACACGCCGGGTAAGGAGAATGATCTGCGGCGTTTTCAGAACTAGGCCTTGAGCAGGGCGTAGAGTTTACCGGAGACGGTGAACTGGTTTTCCTTTGTAAGAAAAACGGCAATTCCCTCCTCCTTCGCGGCGGCAAGCATATCATCCGGAAGAGGGCGGGAATTGCATATTATGATAACGGAAATGTCCACCAGGGTGGCTACTGCTACGGTATTTTTGTGAGCCTGGATGGTGATGAGGGCGCCGCCGTCCTTTGCGTAGGCCATTACATCAGATAAAAGATCTGAGGTATATGCTCCGGTAAGATCGGTGTCATCAAATTCGTCTTGAACTATCTTGGCACCAAGTGCTTCGGCCGCTTCACGTATCGTCATTTTCATTCCTCCTTTGAAGAATTGATGTGAACCACCGAGCGGACTATGGTGCCTTTACCCGGTGTAGATTCAATGTGGAATTCATCGGAAACCCGTTTTGTGTTTGGCAGTCCCATACCGGCGCCAAAGCCCAGGGACCGGATCCACTCGTTGGCTGTAGACCATCCCTCCTGTAAAACCAGGCTAATGTCTTCAATGCCAGGTCCCGTATCGGCTGCCACTATGCTTACCTGGTCGGGCTGTATGAAGCAATTAATTGTGCCGCCCAGGGAATGTACTACCTGGTTTATCTCCAGTTCGTAGCAGGCTATGGCTATACGCCGGATTATTTTTGGATCAATGTTCCGGCTCTTCAGGGCTTTTTTTATTTCCGTGGAAGCTTTTCCGGCAAGTTCAAAATCGTGACGCACTGTGGTAAAAATCATTTCCGCGTGTGTACTGGGAGGACGGGCTTCCTTTTGGTGTATTTTTTCCAGACGCAGAACTTCGTTGTTCATTTCCACCAAAAGGGAGCGGATCACATCTTTGGAACTTAGGATTCCGACCAGTTCCTTATCCTTGTTCAATACCGGGAAACGGCCGTAACGGAACCTGTTCAGATAGGTAATGGCAAAGGAAAGGGGCATATCGTCTTCCAGAACGATCACGTCCTTGGTCATGTGATCTTCTACGATTTTTTCAATGTAGCCATGATCCAGGGCCATGATAATATTTTCTATGGTAACAATGCCCAAAAGTTTTTTATCTTCCAGAATGGGAACGCCGGAAACGCGGTTATCCCGCATTAGACCCTGGACATGGCGCATGGTATCTGTTTTTTTCGCTGTGACTACTACACCGGTTTTCACGTCCCTGATTTTTAACTGGTAGATAAACTCCAGCACCACCGACGGGGAATCAACTCCATCAATTGGGATGTCTTCGGATGGAATAGGGACATCACTCACCGGCATTTTCCTTGCCGGAAAAATAATTTTCGATAAGTTCCGCTACTCCGTCTTCATCGTTGCTATGTTCTGTTACCAAGTCGGCTATGCTTTTTAAACGCTCGTCCGCGTTTGCCATGGCTACGCCAATACCAGCCCAGCGTATCATGGTCTCATCATTCATGGAATCCCCAATCGCCATGGTTTCTTCGGCACTTACCCCCAGGATTTCGGCTACTTTGGCCAGGGCGCTGCATTTATCAGTCCCCTCGGCCATCAGCTCAAGGTAATAGGGCCGGCTAAAAGAAAGGCTTATTTTGTCTCCAAAAATGGAACCAATTATGGTCTTCAGATAGGCAAGGATCTTTGGATCTCCGGGTATAATAAGCTTATAGCAGCCATCACCCACCATGGCGCGGAAGTTTTCCACCACCACCTGGCGAACACCGGTTAAGTCCTGTTCACGGCTTGTGTATTTATTATCACGGGAAACATACATGATGTTCCCATCGTACATCGTCATAGGAAAATTTTCGGCATCCGCCAGATCGCATACTGCCATAACTGTCTGGCGATCAAGCAAAGCTTCATGAACTATTTTCTCTGAATTGCTTTCCTGGATAAGCGCACCGTAATTGGTAACCAGGTAAGCGGGCCTTTTGTGAAGCCCCAGAAGCTTGGAATAAGGCTCCACTGACAAAAGAACCCTGCCCGAAACCAGCACTATGGTTGTTCCCATATCTACTGCAAGTTTAATGGCTGCCTTTGTCCGGGCTGAAATCGAAAGATTCGACCTCAGAAGTGTTTCGTCCAGATCCAGGGCAAGAATGCGGGGCTTTTTTTCGCCTTTGGCTATCATGATACAATCATAACCCTTTCTAGCCCTGCTATTCAATAGATATCTGTATAAGTATAATGAAGTAATGGGTAAAAGCTACGTTTTTGTGAATCAAAAGGGCGGAGTGGGAAAAACCACCTCTGCCATAAATATTGGCGCCTATCTCGCAGAAGCGGGGAAATCCGTACTCCTCGTTGACTTTGATTCCCAGGCCAACCTCTCAAGCGGGGTAGGGCTAAGCGACAATGACGCAAAACCAGGCATTTATGAGCTAATTGCCGAACTTGCCTCCCTTGAGGAAGTGATACGCCCAACACCTATTCCGGGGCTTTTTGTAATCCCGGCCAACATAGACCTTTCCGGAGCGGCGGTGGAACTCATAAACCAGGATGAAAGGGACTTTTTCCTTAAAAAGGCCCTGAAACCGGCCCGTGCGCGCTATGATTATATACTGATAGACTGTCCCCCCTCCCTTGGGGTGCTTACTGTAAACGGAATCAGCGCCGCAGACGCGGTTTTGATCCCCATGCAGTGTGAGTATTTTGCCATGGAGGGTTTTACCCACCTGCTTCAGGCTGTCAAAAGGATACAGGAAAGCCTTAATCCGGATCTGGAAATTGGAGGTATCTTCTTTACGATGTACGACCCCAGAACCAGGCTGGCCCAGCAGGTTGTAAAAGAGGTAAGCACCTACTTTAAAAGCAAGGTCTTTTCCACGATTATCCCCCGTAATGTGCGACTTTCCGAATCCCCCTCTCACGGGCTTCCCATTTCCAGGTATGACCCCAACTGCAGCGGGGCAAAGGCCTATAAAAGCCTGGCCCAGGAGGTGCTTGACTTTGGCAATTAAACGCGGCCTTGGGAAAGGTCTTTCCGCCCTTATCCCGACGGAAAAAGATCACGAGCAGCTTTCCCTGGAAAAACCGGCTTTAAAGTCTGTCCAAGCCGGCGCAGAAAGCGGCGCTAATAGCGGCGCGAAAAGGGGAGGGGAGCTCCTTATTCCGTTGGATAAGCTTAAACCAAACCCGGACCAGCCCCGAAAAAGATTTGACCAGGCGGAGCTGGCGGAACTGGCTGATTCCATAAAGCAGCAGGGCCTGATTCAGCCCATAATTGCAGAGGATGACGGAGACGGCAGCTACACGATTATTGCCGGGGAGCGCCGCAGCCGTGCAGCCCGAATCGCGGGACTGACTCAGATACCGGTAATACTCCGCAAATACTCAGAAGAAAAGCGCATGGAGATCTCACTTATCGAGAATATCCAGCGTTCTGACCTGAACCCGATTGAGGAGGCTGCGGCCTACAGACAGCTCATGGAAATGGCAGATCTTTCCCAGGACGAGCTTGGCACAAGGCTTGGGAAAAACCGCAGCACCCTTGCCAACGCCCTGCGGCTCCTTAAGCTCCCCGGGAAAATGCAGGAAAGCGTTCAGAAGGGTGAACTATCCCCCGGTCATGCCAGGGCGATCCTTTCGCTTTCCAGCGTAAATGCCCAGGAAATTCTCTTTGGCGAAATAATAAAAAAGAACCTTTCTGTCCGGGAAACGGAACAGCGTGCGGCAGCCCTGGGGGGCGAGAATAAAAAAAATCAAAAAAAGACCGCCAAAGGCCGGGCCCCGGAGCTGACTGCGATGGAAGAAAAGTTCATAAGCCACCTGGGTACGAAGGTGCAGATTAACGGAGACCTTAACAAGGGGACCGTTGTAATTGACTACTATTCCATGGAGGACCTTGATAGACTCTATGAAATTCTCGGCGGCTAAGGGAGGAACAATGCTGAAGGGACGTCATCTTATTGAACCTTTGAATTTCTCGGTAGAAGAAATGGAGGCGCTTTTTTCCATTGCCGCAGAAATCGAGAAAAACCCCGCAGCCTTTCGGGAAAGCGCCAGGGGAAAGGTCCTGGCAACTCTTTTCTTTGAGCCAAGCACCCGTACGCGTTTTTCCTTTGAGGCGGCCATGCTGCGCCTGGGCGGAAGCTGCCTGGGCTTCGCGGAACCCGGCTCCAGTTCCGTTGCCAAGGGAGAGTCCCTGTCGGACACCATACGGACAGTGGCCTGCTACGCTGATGCTATCGTTATGCGCAACCCTAAGGAAGGCTCGGCCCTTCTGGCATCCCGCTACTCGGATGTGCCGGTAATCAACGCCGGTGACGGAGGGCATCACCACCCGACCCAGACCCTGACAGACCTTTTAACCATTCGCCAGATCCGGGGAAGTCTTGGGGATCTTTGCGTAGGTTTCTGCGGTGATCTAAAGTTCGGACGTACCGTTCATTCCCTGGTGGGAGCCCTGGCCAGATACAGGGGCGTTAAAATGGTTTTTATTTCACCCAAAGAACTTAAGATCCCCGACTACCTTATTTCCCAGGCCCTGGAAAAAAACAAAATCCCTTTCACCGAAACTGACGCTTTAGAGAAAGTAATGGGCGATCTTGATATTCTTTACATGACTCGTGTTCAGCGCGAACGCTTTTTCAATGAGGAAGAATATATACGCCTAAAGGACAGTTTTATCATTAACATGGAAAAAGTTTCTTTGGCAAAAAAGGACATGATGATCCTCCATCCGCTTCCAAGGGTAAACGAAATTGATCCGGAAGTGGATTCGGATCCACGGGCAATGTATTTCAGACAGGCAAAATACGGTATGTATGTACGGATGGCCTTACTGTCATCGATATTGGGAGAAAAAAATGCTTAATATTGAGAAGATACGAAACGGGATAGTTATAGACCATATTAAATCGGGTCAGGGCATCCGGATTTTTAACTGGCTGGGCCTGGACAAGTCGCCCAATACTGTGGCCTTTGTGGTAAACGCCAGCTCCAAGCGCATGGAACGCAAGGACGTTATCAAAATCGATACCACCATTGATATAAACTTTGATGTCCTGGGCCTTATCGATCCGAATATCACGGTAAACATTATAAAGGACGAAAAAGTTACCAAAAAAATCAAACTTAAAATGCCCGAAAAGGTAAAGGACGTGATCCTCTGCAAAAACCCCCGCTGTATATGCTCGACAGAAAAGTACATACCTCATATTTTTTATTTGGAAAATTCCAGGGAGAGAACATACCGTTGCGAATACTGCGACGAGATCCGTTCTGCCGGGGACTTCAAATAAGAGCGGGGGCCGTATGCGGATAATTCTAAAAGACTTTCGCATAATAGATGAAGAAACTGACCGCTCGGGCACTGTGATTATCGAAGACGGGATTATCACGGAGATACTGCCTGCTGGGGCCTCTTTAAGCGAAAGAGATTCCAGCGCCGGAATGCTCATTGACGGCAAGGGCCTTTCGCCATCCAATGCCCCCCCCGTCCTTATGCCTGCCTTTGTGGACCTGCACGCCCACTTCCGCGACCCCGGCCCTTTTGAAAACGACGCTTCACTTCCATCAGAGGTGTCACTACCTTCGAAAGTTTCACCTCTTGCAGAGGTGTTGGAGTCCGCTTCCCTGGCCGCCGTTGCCGGGGGCTTTGGCACCGTGGTCTGCATGGCAAATACCAGGCCGGCCACAGACAGCGTCGAAAAGGCGGCGGCACTCAAAGCCCGTTCTGACACCCTTGGCCTCATAGACCTTTACCCCGTTATCTCCCTGACAAAGGGCATGGAGGGAAAGGAACTTACAGCCTTATCCGCAATTGCGCCAGGCTCTGGCCTACTCATGCTTTCCGAGGACGGCAAGGATATTGTCGACGACGATCTCTTCCTTGCCGCCATGACCGAGGCAAAGCGAATTGGCATCCCCATTTCCTGCCACTGCAGTTTATACGATGATGAAAACAGGGATGTCAGCCGGGTCATCGAACTTGGGAAAAAGGCGCTCTGCCATATACACATCGCCCATGTGTCCACGAAAGAGGCCATTGAAACAATAAGGCAGGCCAAGGCTGCGGCAAAGGCGGAACTTGCCGCCGCACCGGCAGAGGGCGGCTTCAAACTAAGCTGCGAGGCCATGCCCCACAATATCTGCCTGACCAAAGAAGACGCCGCAAGGCTGGGGGAGACGACTCATGGAAGGGTGAACCCGCCCCTGCGTTCAGAGGAGGACCGAAAGGCCCTTATTCAGGCCCTGGCGGACGGAACCGTAGACGCCATTGCCACGGATCATGCCCCCCACAGCCAGGCCGGCAAGGAGGCGGGCGCACCGGGCTTTTCCGGTTTTGAAAACGCCTTTGCAGCCGTGTTCACCGAACTTTGCCGCGACAGCGCTTCCTCTGCAATTAGCCTCAAAGACCTTTCCTCCCTGATGAGTGCCCGCCCGGCAAGGCTCCTCTTCGGCAATTCCTCAAAGGACTGTAGTTGCGACCACAATTGTGAATGCAGTTGCGGACGAATATTGCCTGGCTGCAGGGCCGACCTGGTCATTGTTGACACGGAAGCCTCATGGGTCGTTGAACCATCGGCTTTCAAAAGCCGTGGTAAAAATTCCCCCTTTGCGGGCCGCAAGCTCTACGGCAAGGTATTGATGACCCTGCACAGGGGCAAGGTGGTGTACTGCAATGTATAACATGGACAGGCTTTTCGAGGCCGTGGCGGAGCGTGGCCATGTCTGCGTGGGCCTGGATACAACGGCGGATTACATTCCCGAAAAAGAACGCCGCCGCGCATCTACAAGCGCCGAGGCGGTGCTTGCGTATAACAGAGCAATTATCGACAGCACTATCGACATTGCGGCATGCTACAAGGTGCAGATCGCCTATTACGAGGAAATGGGCCTTGCGGGCCTTGATGCATACGCCAAGACCCTCAAGTACCTGCGCGACAGGGGCGCCCTGGCAATCGCGGACATCAAGCGTGGCGACATCGCCGACACCGCCAGCCGCTATGCACGGGCCCACTTTGAGGGCGATTTCCAGGCGGACTTTGTTACCCTGAGCCCCTACCTGGGCATGGACTCCATTGAGCCCTGGCTTAACTGGGCAAAGGAAAAAGGCAAGGGCGCCTTTGTATTAATGAGGACAAGCAACAAGGGCAGGCAGGACTTCCAATGCCTTGAACTTGATGGAGGCAAAAAGCTCTACGAGGCGGTCGGCGACAAACTATCGGAACTGGCCGCCGGCAATCTGGGCAAACACGGCTACGGCGCTTTCGGCGTGGTGGTGGGGGCTGATCCCAAGTCAGAAGATGAGCGCAGGGAAGCTGCGGCCATTCGTGCCCAGCGTGCAAACCTGTTCTTTTTAATCCCCGGCTACGGCGCACAGGGCGGGGCGGCTTCGGACGCGGCCCTGCTTTTAAGGGAAGGCAACGGCGGAGTGGTGAACGCATCCCGTTCCATACTCAAGGCCTGGCAGAACGAGGCGGATGGCGGCGATGGCGCTGAAGCGAGCAATACCCTCGCTGCCCAGGCGGCCCGGCAGGCGGCGGTTGAAATGCGGGACGCTATTCAAAAAGCTGCCAGGAACTGAAAACTAGAAAATCAGAATAAATGCTCCTATGACAATAAGGCTGCCGCCGATTGCCACTTTGAGCGTAAGAACTTCTTTCAAAACAATAAAGGCCAGGATCATGCCGAAAACAACACTGGTTTTATCAATGGGGATCACTTTTGAAGCCGGCCCCATCTGAAGCGCCCGGAAATAGCAAAGCCAGGAAAGGCCCGTGGCAATACCAGAAAGAACCAGGAACAGAAGGGAGCGGCGGCTGATTGTTGCGATTCCCTCCTGGGCCCCGGTGACAAATACCATGAGCCAGGCCAGGGCCAGTACAACTATGGTACGCAGGGCAACTGCCAGATTTGAGTTGACATCCTCCAGGCCGATTTTGGCGAGAATTGATGTCAGCGCCGCAAAGAGCGCCGAGAAAAGCGCGAAAACAGCCCACATATTCTACTCCTTACTTCGTCCGTTTAGGCAGGTTGAATTAAAAGTCTTCTATACTATACCATATAACCTATGCCAAAACTGACAAAAGAAAAAGTATTGAAAATAATGGAAAGCTACGGGAACGATCCCCAGCAGCTCATTGCCGTGTTCCTTGATATCCAGGCCGCCTCTGGCAAGAATTATGTGGAGCGGAAGTGGGCGGAGCTGGCATCAAATGTTTTGGACGTGCCTCTTTCCAAGATATACGATGTACTGACCTTCTACTCCATGTTCGGTACGACTGAGCGGGGCGAGTATGTAATTGAAATCTGCCAAAGCGCCCCCTGTCATATGCACAAAGCCGAAAAAATCGTCCGTTGGTTTAAAGCGGAGACTGGGCTCAAAGCGGGCGAAACTTCAAAGGACGGTAAAATCACCCTGCAGCGAACAAGCTGCGTTGGGGCCTGTGATATTGGCCCGGTGATAAAGATAGGCGACCACGTATTCGGGGATCTCACTAAAGAAAAAGTAATTGCCCTGATTAAATGCTGTCAGAAAAATGATCCGGAGGCGCTAAAGTCACTATGTCAAATATAAGCAACACAAAACAGGTACGCATACTCACTGATAATATATGCGAAAATCCAATATCTGTTGAAGACTATGTGAAATCCGGCGGCTTTAGCGCCCTGAAAAAAGCCATTACCATGAAGAGCGAGGATGTTATTGACGAAGTCCTAAAGGCCAAACTTTTGGGGCGGGGCGGGGCGGCATTTCCGGCCGGGAAAAAATGGGCGCATTTGGCGCGCGTTCAGTCATCAATAAAATACATAGTCTGCAACGCCGATGAGGGCGAACCTGGTACCTTTAAGGACCGGCTCATTTTGGAAAAGCTGCCCCTGAAACTTCTGGAAGGCATTATCATCGCCGGCTTTGTATTCAAGGCCAAGGCCGCCTATATTTACGTCCGCGGGGAATACAGGAAACTCCAAATGCAGCTCCTTGATGCCATTGAAAACCTAAAAAAGGCGGGCTTTCTTGGAAATAACATTCTTGATACGGGTTTTGACTATGACATAAATATTGTCTCCGGAGCGGGGGCCTATGTCTGCGGCGAAAACTCAGCTCTCCTTAACTCCACCGAAGGCAAAGTTGGCAGACCCAGGATCAAACCGCCGCGCCTGGCTGAAGTAGGACTATTCCTAAAGCCAACCCTGGTCAACAATGTGGAATCCTTTGCCAACATTCCGCCGATCATCAACATGGGCGGGGACGAGTATTTAAAGGCCGGCCATCCGGACTCAGGGGGAAGCAAGCTTGTCTGCCTTTCGGGGCATTGCAGGAACCGGGGAGTTTTTGAAATTCCCCTTGGCAAAGTCAGCCTGCGGGAATTGATCTACGATCCCGAACTGGGCGGCGGCATTGCGGAGGATAAAAAATTAAAGTTCTTCCACCTGGGCGGGCAGAGCGGTTCCATCGGCTGTGTTGATCAGCTTGATACCATTTACAGTTACACAGATCTGACAGAGGCCGGCCTTTCTGTAGGTTCCGGCGCCATTGTGGTCATGGATGAAAGCGTCTCCATTCATGAATACCTAAAGTGCGTCACGGAATTCTTCATACACGAGTCTTGCGGAAAGTGCATCCCCTGCCGGGAGGGTAACCGGCAGCTTTTAAAAATATTGAATAAACTCTCCATGCCGGATGAAGCCAGAAGGGAGGACCTTGATACCCTATTCCGCGTTGCCGAAACGATGACCGGCGCTTCCTTCTGCGGGCTGGGCCAAACTGCCGTTGCGGCCCTGACCAGCGCCTGGAAGCTCTTTAAGGCGGAATTTGAAGCCAATGTTGAACTGGCGCTTAACAAGGAAATAATATGAGCAGTGATAAAAAGAATATCAATCTTACTATCGACGGAATCCCGGTCACAGTCCCGGCTGGAACCAGCATCCTTGATGCAGCCCGAAAGGCTAATATCAAAATTCCCACCCTCTGCCATCACCCGCATCTCCCCAAACAGGCCATCTGCCGGATCTGCGTAGTAGAATTGGACGGGGAGAACAAGCTGGCGGCCTCCTGCGCCAACAGCGGATGGGATGGGGCAAATGTCGTTACGAATAACACACGGGTCAGGGGCATCCGAAAAACAATTATAGAGCTGCTTCTCTCGAATCATCCGCAAGAGTGCCTTCGCTGCGTTAAAAACAACAACTGCGAACTTCAAAGCCTGGCCGCAGATTTCGGCATCTGCGCCTCCCCCTTTCACGAGGACATTTCGCCTAAGCGCGTGCCGGCGGAAACCGCCAACGAGATATTGGTGCGGGACATGGACAAGTGCGTAAAGTGCAGGCGCTGCGTGGAAGTTTGTCAGGAGGTCCAGGCCGTCCGGGCCATTAACAGCGTTTATCGCAGCATTCATTACCGGATCACCACTCCCTACGGTCAGAATTTGGCCGAGGGCCCATGCATTTTTTGCGGCCAATGCGCCGCCATCTGTCCGGTAGGCGCTATTTATGAGTACGATGAAACCGCTGAACTCTGGGCGGCGCTAAACGATGATGAGCAATATGTAGCCGTGCAAATCGCGCCTACGCTGAAAGGAGCCCTGGAAAACGAGCTTGGGCTTCCGCCTGACAGCGTCACGAGCGGCAAAATAGTCACTGCCCTTAAGCTTATGGGTTTTGACATTGTTTTGGACGCCGTTTATTTTGCGGATCTGGCCATCATGGAAGAAGGCAGCGAACTCCTAGACCGGGTAGAAAGCTCAACATTGCTGCCCATCCTAAGGGGCTGTTCCCCCGGCTGGATCAAATTCGTAAAAGACTCATACCCTGATCTTCTGGATCACCTGCCTGCCAGTAAAAGCCCGCAGCATCTTTTCGGGGCCTTGGTAAAATTAAATTCTTCCCAGAGTTCTAACGTAGATAGAACAAAAATCAGCACCGTTTCAATTACGCCCTGCATGGCCCAAAAGTTCGAAGTCAGGAACCAGGAAACAGAAGGAGTGCGGGATCTGGATTTTGCGCTGACTCACCATGAGCTTGCACGCATGATCCGCATTGCAGGCATTGATTTACCCAATCTTCCGGAAAGCCCGTTTGGCAGCGCCAAATCTGGCGACGGCAAATCTGACACCATCAAACTTGATACCGGCGGCAATGATAAAGCCGGGCCCGCCGCCGTCATGAAGTCACTCCTGCACTGGGTCTACGAAGCTTATACCGGTGAAACCATCGAGTCAGAAGAATTCAGGGAAGAACGGCAGGGGATCAAAGAGGTCGAGGTTGATCTTACCGGAACCGCGGTGAAGATCATGGTTGTAAACGGTCTTGCCAATGCCCGTACGGTCATGGACTCAATCCGCAGGGGAGAATGTAACGCAGCTTTCGTGGAGGTTATGAACTGTCCCAGGGCTTGCAGTTCAATTAACTATCCCGCCAGGCTCTAAAGATATTTTTTCTTAAAGGAACATTTATTTCTTCGCTTGGCTCTTCAAAAAATGTGATGGCGGCATCAGGGTTTATTGCCGCAAGAACATACGAGGCGATATTCACGCTGATCCGGTTCTGCTCGGCAGGGCTAAAGGCCCGGCAGGCGGGACAGTTACACCATACCGTTTCCGCATCCCTGTCCGGCCAAAGGTGGAAGACTTTTACCCCCTCCGCCGCCCGGAACAGTTTCTCCGCCTCCTTGCCAATGAGCCGGATGGCGCCGGGATTGGTCGAACAAAAGTGATGCGCCTTTTTTCGCTTGCCGGCTTCCATGCGGAAATACTCACGGTGAAACAAGAAATGCTTCCTGGGCAGAAGGGATGACAGATCCCGCCCGCCGGCTTCGATTGCGATATCGTATTCCCCGGCAAATTGCCTGAGTTGCTTTAGCTTTTGCCAATTGCCTTTTGAAGCAAATACCGCAAGGGGGAATACAATGGCATCGTATCGCTGCCGGGCCGCCCAGGCGGCGAAAGCGCCGCTTTTTTTAAGAATGTTTTTCACTTCCTTTTTGTCAGCGGGGAAAAAACGACGCCAGGGAGCCGCTGCGGCATTGCTTCCGTCAAAATGAGAAGGCTCAAAGACGCAGTTAGATGAAAGTGGAACACCAGGAGAAGAGTCCGTCGTTTTCGCCGCCTGCTGTGAAAGTGTCTCCTTCCCCGCAGCGGGCCAGCTTAGGCCCAAAGCGGCAAGGAAGCTGTAAATACCGTTGCAGAGCCCACGGCCGGATTCGCCGTAGATTTCCACCCGCGCCAGCCCTGCCCTCCATCCAAAGCCGTTGCGTTCCGGGCCACCACCCTCGCTGTTAAGAACAATGATGTTTTCCGTTGCCGTCGCTTCAAGTGCGTCGAGTATGGCCGGCGGCTTGGCGGCCAAAAGGCCAATGCAGCGGGAGAGATCTTCGGCGGCCTTTTGTACTTTAGGTACGTTTGATGGGAGGAGGATAAGCCATTCCTTAGAAACATCAAAATTCGCCATATCTTTATTGACTATTATATACAACTATTGATATAATTTCTACCAACTTCATATCATTTCTTTTGACATATCAGCTTTACAAGGACACATACCTTATCATCTTTTTTGGAGGGCAGTGATGGAAGCTGTAAATGTTTTTAGTGAGTCTGTGGGTTTAAGGGTTCCTTCTGGCAAATTCCAGGAACATTGGCGACTTAAACTTGAGGCCGAGCTTCGTTCAAGAAAGTACAGTCCCTGTACTCTAAATTCTTATGTATATTACAACCGTTTACTTTGTGATACGCTTCAAAAAGCACCCGAAGAAATCTACCCGGAAGATATCACACAATTTTTGGCTAACGTTGAAAAAAACAGAGCCTATTCATCTTCATCTATGAATTTGGCCATCAGCGCGATAAAGTTTTTCTATAAAAAGGTCTTGAAAAAGGACATTCCCAAAGAACAGCGCCGACCTCGCCATGACGAGAAGCTTCCAATGGTTCTTTCCAAAACTGAAGTTAACAAGATCCTAAACACGGAAAATAATATTAAGCACCGACTCTTATTGATGCTGGCCTATTCGTCCGGATTGCGGGTCAGCGAGGTAGTTGGGCTTAAAATGGAACATATTGATATTACCCGTGGGGTCATTTACGTTAAACAGGGAAAGGGTCGAAAGGATCGGTGTACCATTCTTTCACAAAAAGCCATACAGCTAATCACTGATTACCTGTCTTCCTACAACATACAAACCTGGTTATTCCCAGGCCAGCCCACTACCCACCACTTGTCTATCCGTTCAGCCCAGAAAATATTCGATAAAGCCATCCGCCGGACCGAAATTGCAAAGGACGTATCCATCCACAGCCTTCGCCACACATTCGCCACCCATTTACTGGAAAGTGGTACCGACATTCGTTACATTCAGGCCCTTCTCGGACATTCCAGCATTCGTACTACTCAACGTTACACTCATATTGCCAGTGGCAGTGTCCTAAATATCAAAAGCCCCCTTGATATTTAGTATTGGAATTAATGTTTAGAAAAGGTTCGTGTTATATCCACCTGCAGGCGATTGTGTGAAATACGCATATAGCTAGTTATGTGCCATTATTTCTGAATTGATTGTAAAATTAAATATATTGACATTTTAGTTTAAAGTATCTATTCTTAATTATTGAATATATAATATGGCACACTTTAAAGGAGAGATAGATGAAAATTATTGCTGTAAATGGTAGCCCAAGGAAAAACTGGAATACACATATTCTTTTGGAAAAATGCTTGGAAGGTGCAAAAGAAGCAGGAGCCGAAGCAGAGTTGGTCAAT
>Ga0099364_10000272_pt1 | contig 87108 bp, 81 predicted proteins | sample TergutTh196P3_FD_73070 | JGI IMG/M metagenome (GOLD analysis project Ga0099364, IMG submission 73070) | Microcerotermes parvus P3 segment gut microbial communities from Pointe-Noire, Republic of the Congo - Th196 P3 | ecosystem: Host-associated > Arthropoda: Insects > Digestive system > Gut ...
GCGCCTTATAAATATCCGCGGATCATCGAGTTTGTCGATGAGCTGCCAAAGACCATCAGCGGCAAAATAAAACGCGCGGAGCTAAGGAAGAAAAACTAGCGGTATTATGTGTATCATGTGTGCATTCCCCTATATAATTGGAATGCACACATGTTTATTTTATTGCGTTTCAGCGTACGTGACCGCCGTGTTGTAGTGGTAGTTTTGATTGTACCGCTCGATTAGCGCGTCGGGGTTTGAGTATCCAAGCACGACATACCATCCAAGCAGGATCATCGCGCACACCGCGATAACCGGCAGCTTTTTCTTTCGCATACGGATACCGCAGCAAATCACCGCAACGGCAAGATAGATTACGAACCATGCCGACAAGAGCCGCAGCCACGTCAACCCGTAGGCGTCAATATAGAGCTTCAGCCTCACAAATCCTGAAACCAGCATTACGCCGGTAAGCGCAAGAAGCGCGGCGAGCAAAATCGTTGTAATTCTGTTTTGTGCGCCGAATTGCAGGAAAACGCCGAAAATCAGCAGGTTGACAGCGCAGACAACCACGGTTTGCGCAAAGCCCTCCCGCGCGTATTCGGAATAGGTCATGCCGCCCGGCAGGCCCGCCCCCGCGAAAAGGTATGTGAACTGAACCGTGCAAAACAAAAGATAAAGCAGCGTCACGGCGCTTAAAACAATGCAACTGATCAGCAGGTCGATTCGCGCCGATATCGTCGGGGCGGTCGTTTCCTGAGTTCCGAACCCCACATTCCACAAAAAGGAATAGAACAGGGTAAATGCAATGGCTATAACAATCGTGTGCCAAACAAAGGAACCAATATTCCATCTGCCAACGATTTGGTTAAGGTAATATCCGAACACGCGGTCCGCGCTGCCGAGCAGAGGAATGAGGATGCACAAAAGCAGCAATGTCACACCTGCGCCAAGGCTTGCTTTTTTAACCGTGGATTTATTGCCGCTTGAACAAAGAGCGCCGATTACTTCAAAAAGAACAGGGATTCCCGAGAACGGCTTGATTACCCATCCCGACAACCAGGCGACCGCCATTTTTCCCGCGTCCTTCAACCGGTACCCGCCGCCCGCGAATTGCGCGTGGGCCATTAAAACAGCGGGGATCACAAACCAGGTCAAAGAAGCAAACTCATGGTTCCCGAAATAATAGTATCCTTTGTCATGGACATATTTTTCGGAATAAATCCCTATTAAAAAATTCCATATGCAAAGCAACGCGCTGCATCCAGCCACAAACCATAAGACCTTGCTGTGCGAAATCTTTTTCCAATAAAACGCGTAGAAAATCACAAGATAGCACAGCCAGAAAATGCCCGCGAACATAATATGCCCGAATCTGTCGACCCAAACGCCGTCGTTAAAGAAAGGCGTATGGGCAAGCCGGTCGTATAAAATGGCGACGAGCAAGGCAACAGGCAGCAAAATCTTTTCCGCTTTTGAATATTCCCTTTTTTCTTTTTTTAAGGCCTCCGCCGGCAGCGATATGAAAGACGCCTGAGCCGGCGCCGGTTGAGGCGTTGCCGGTTGAGGCGTTGCCGGTTGAGGCATCGCCGGTTGAGGCGTTGCCGGTTGAGGCGTTGCCGGTTGAGGCGTTGCCGGTTGAGGCATCGCCGGTTGAGGTGTTTGCCGGGATTCATGCGGGGTTGGATTGTTAGTCGTCATTGTCATCTTCTCCTTCTATATATTCCATGATATCGCCCGGCTGGCAGTTAAGCTCCCTGCAAATGCGGTTCAGCGTAGAAAACCTGATTGCCTTGCCTTTCCCGTTCTTTAGAACCGAGAGGTTCGCCTGCGTTAAATCAATGCGCGACGCAAGCTCCGACAACCCTATCTTTCGTTTAGCCATCATAACATCCAAATTAACTACAATCATTTCATATCCTCCCCGCTAAATCGTCAGGTCGTTCTCTTCTTTATAAGCGACGGCCTGACTAAACAGGTTGGCGAGGGTAAACGCAAATAATCCGCCGATTAAAAACAGAAAGCCACAGCCCATTGTCAAAAATGTAGCGTACATAAAACACTTCAGGAAAAAAATCAATGACAACGAAAGCAAGATCACGCCAATCCTGCCAAGCGCGCGAACATTGCGTATGACAAAAGGTCCTTTTGGGATTGAGTTTAGCATCCATATCATCTCGGCGATAATCCAAAGCCCCAAAACCGCAACAGACATCAAAAATGGAATGATAAAGCTGCGGTATCCCGGTTGCAGGTAATAAGAATCGTAAAAATATCCGGTGTAAGTCTCGAGCATAAACGGCAGCGTAACCGTACCCGCGATTCCCAGCACAAAAACGATATACAAGAAGCTCTTGAGTATCCGGCTAACGATTGGCTCTTTCATAACGGCATCCCCTCGCATGTTTTGTAATGTGAGTATATCACAGATCAAAACGATAGTCAATATAATTTTATCGAATTTCGATAAAATTATATTGACTATCGTTTCAGCAGTATTTATAAAAAATACAAACACACGGACGCCCAGCCAATAACGCCCGCGTGTTTGCGGATTGTCGATTATTCCGTATGCTTCACATCTACTCCATCGCGTCGTATTTCGCTACGATTTCCGGGATTTCATCGAGCTTGAGGCGCCCGTAAACATCCTCGTTTATCGTGATGACGGGGGCAAGTCCGCACGCGCCGATGCACCGGCACGCCTCCAGCGAGTATTTACCGTCCTCGCCGCACCCTCCGGTCGAAACTCCGGTCAGCTCCGCAATCTTATCAAGGATATCGCCGGCTCCCTTAACATAACATGCCGTACCCAAGCAAACGGAAATCTTATACCTGCCCTTCGGATTGAGCGAAAACTGCGAGTAAAACGTCACAACGCCGTAAATCTCCTCAAGGCGCAGGTCAAGCTCGTCGGCAACGATTTTCTGCACTTCAATCGGCAGATACCCGTAAATATTCTGCGCTTTTTGAAGCGCGGGCATCATAGCCCCGCGCCGGCCTTTCAGCTCATGCAGCGCCTCCAGCAGCTCGGCTTTTTGTTCCGGAGTCCCTTTAAACGGAACTTTCGTCTTTTTGTTGGCCATAACAAATAATCCCCCATCGTATTCTTTATGTATTTTGCTGAATATTATTTACAATAAACACAAACTGACCGACTATATTATAGCAAGTTTTAACCCGTTTGTCTATAAAATAACAATACAAATATATTGTTAAAAACTATCTAATTTTTACGAATGCGTGAATCATGCATCTTGATATTGACGGCAAATTCAAGTATAATAAATAACATTGAATTTGCAGGAGGCGCATATAAATTGGCAAAAGAGCTTTCAAAAAAGTACGACCCGCTTTCGGTGGAGGATAAAACATACAAGTTCTGGCTAAAAGGCAATTACTTCAGCGCAAAGCCGAACCCCAAAAAGACGCCGTATTGTATCGTCATGCCGCCGCCGAACATCACGGGGCAGCTGCACATGGGCCACGCCCTTGACAACGCGCTTCAGGATCTTTTGATTCGCTGGCGCCGGATGCAGGGCTTTGAGGCGCTGTGGGTTCCCGGAACCGACCACGCCTCCATCGCCACCGAGATGAAAATCGTCGAGGCGATGAAAGAGGACGGCGTAACGAAAGCCGATATCGGACGCGACGGGTTCCTTGAGCGCGCATGGGAATGGAAGCGGGCATACGGCGGCAGGATTGTGGACCAGCTTAAAAAGATTGGGAGCTCCTGTGACTGGGAGCGCGAACGCTTCACGATGGACGAGGGCTGCTCCCGCGCCGTTTTAGAGGTGTTTATCCGCCTATATGAAAAGAAACTGATCTACCGCGGCGAGCGCATCGTAAACTGGTGCCCGGTATGCTTGACCTCCATCTCCGACGCGGAGGTCGAGCATTCCGAGCATGAGGGCTTTTTCTGGCATATCAGGTACCCGCTAAAGGACGGCGGCGGTTTCGTCGAAATCGCGACGACCCGCCCGGAAACTATGCTCGGCGACACTGCCGTCGCCGTGAACCCGAACGACAAACGATACGGCGGCCTTGTTGGGAAAACTCTTGTTTTACCGCTTTTAAACCGCGAAATCCCTATCATCGCCGACGAATACGTCGACCCCGAGTTTGGAACAGGCTGCGTTAAAATCACGCCCGCCCACGACCCCAACGATTTTGAAGTCGGCCTGCGCCATAGCTTGCCGGTTCTAAACGTGATGAACGGCGACGCCACGATAAATGAAAACGGCGGCAAGTACTCAGGAATGACGCGTGAAGACGCGCGCCGCGCCGTCGTCGCCGACCTTGAGGCAGCCGGCCTGCTCGGCGAAACAAAAAAACACGTCCACAACGTCGGCGCGTGCTACCGCTGCTCGTCGATCGTGGAGCCGCGCGTTTCAATGCAGTGGTTCGTCAAAATGAAGCCGCTCGCGGAGCCCGCTATCGACGCCGTAAAAACCGGCGAGACGAAATTCGTTCCCGAGCGCTTTGAAAAAATTTATATGAACTGGATGGAAAATATCCGCGACTGGTGCATTTCCCGCCAGCTTTGGTGGGGCCACCGCATCCCCGCGTGGTACGACGAAAGCGGGCAAGTCTATGTCGCCCGCACGGAAGAAGAGGCCGTGAAGCTTTCGGGCGGCAAGCCTCTTACGCAGGACCCCGACACGCTCGATACATGGTTTTCCTCGGCGCTGTGGCCGTTTTCCACGCTTGGCTGGCCCGACAAGACACCTGAGCTTGATTATTTTTATCCCACAAGCACACTTGTAACGGGGCATGACATCATCTTTTTCTGGGTTGCGCGGATGATCTTCTCCGGCATCGAACAGATGGGCAAATCGCCGTTTGATACCGTGTTTATCCACGGGCTGATACGCGATTCCCAAGGCCGCAAGATGAGCAAGTCGCTCGGCAACGGCGTTGAGCCGCTTGAAGTCATCGCCGAATACGGCGCGGATGCGCTTCGCTTTTCGCTTGCGACCGGCGTGTCGCCCGGGAATGATATGCGTTTTTCCGATGAAAAGGTTCTATCCGCGCGGAATTTCGCCAATAAAATTTGGAACGCCACGCGCTTCGTCCTGATGAATCTGAGCGACGATTTTGAGCCCGGATTGCCTGAGGAGCTTGCGATGGAGGACAAATGGGTGCTTTCACGGTACAACGCGCTTGTAGCCGACGTAACCGGCAACCTTGAAAAGTTCGAGCTTGGCGTCGCCGCCGGAAAGCTCTACGATTTTATCTGGGATATCCTGTGCGACTGGTATATTGAAATCACGAAAAGCCGCGTTTCCGCGGACAGAAGCAGCGCCGAAAAAGCGCAAAAGGTGCTTGTCTACCTGCTTGACGGCACACTTCGCCTCCTGCACCCGTTTATGCCGTTTATCACAGAGGAGCTTTGGCAGGCCATCCCGCATGAGGGCGAGAGCATCATGATCTCAAGCTGGCCTCAGTTTTCGCAATCACTTGTCTTTGAAAAAGAGGAGCGCGATTTCACAAGCATCATGGACGTGATCCGCGGGGTGCGCTCAAGGCGCGCCGAGATGAACGTGCCGCCCTCCAAAAAGGCGAAGATATTCATCGTAACCGACAGCGCCGGAGTTTTCGTGCAAGGCGCTGCGTTTATACAGCGGCTCGGCTATGCCTCCGGGATTGAAATTGGCAGCGGTTATGATCCCGATGGCGCAATCCAGATTGTGACGAGCGCAGCGCGCGTGTTTATACCGATGGACGAGCTTATCGATATGGAAAAGGAACGGGAAAGACTGGAAAAAGAAAAGGCCGCAGTCCAAAAGGATATCGGCATAATAAACGCAAAGCTTACAAATGACGGCTTTATGGCGAAGGCTCCCGATAAGGTCGTCGCCTTAGAACGCGAAAAGCTGAAGGCCGCACAGGAAAAGCTTTCTAAAATCGATGAAAGCATGAGTGCTTTATAGCGAAAGGGACGCCGTTATGATGGATTACAACGAAGCGCTTGAATTTATACACGGGGCGAGATGGCTTGGCTCAAAGCTCGGACTGCGCCGCGTCGGCCTGCTGCTTGAGCGCATGGGAAACCCGCAAAACAAGCTTCGGTTTATCCATGTGGCCGGAACGAACGGCAAAGGCTCCACATGTGAGATGATCAGCCGTATACTCATCGAAGCGGGGTATAAAACCGGGCTTTTCATATCGCCTTATGTCCTTGAATTTCGCGAGAGAATCCAGGTAAACGGCAAAATGATCCCCGAGGACGAGCTTGCTAAATCGGTGGATGCTTTAAAGCCATGCTGGAACGCGCTTTGCGCAGAAAAGGAAACACCCACCGAGTTCGAGGTTGTGACAGCCGCCGCCATGGATTATTTTATGCGTATGCAGTGTGACGTCGTCATTCTCGAGGTCGGCATGGGCGGGCGCCTTGACTCGACAAACATTATTGCTACGCCGCTTTGTTCGGTTATCACAAGCATCGGCATGGATCATATGCAATATCTCGGCGACACGATTGCCAAGATCGCGGCGGAAAAATGCGGCATCATAAAACCGCATGGCATTACGGTTTGCAGCCCCGGACAACCGCCTGACGCGATGGAAGTGATCGCCGTTGCATGCAAGGAGCAAAATAACGAGCTTGTCGTACCGTCCCAGCCGGATGTGTTAAGCTCCGGCATTAACGGCAGTAACATTAGATACAGTGGCTTGGATATTCATATCCCGCTTATCGGCGCGCATCAAATCAAAAACGCAGTCACGGCCGTCGAAGCTGTGAAAGCCGCTATAAAATCGGAATTTTTAGTAACCGGCGGCAATATCATCTCAGGTATTTCTAAAGCTAAATTCCCCGCGCGATTCGAAGTGTTATCCGAAAAACCTCTTGTTATCATTGACGGCGCGCACAATCACGCGGGCGCGAAAGCTCTTGCCGACGCTATTAAGCTGCTGGCCGGACGCAATGTCCATGCTGTATTTTGTGTTATGAATGATAAAGATGCGGATAGTATATTAGGCACAGTATTACCGCTTTGTGAAACCGTTACCGTCGTTGATTCGGATATTCCGCGCGCTATGGAGGTATGTAAGACGATAAGCTTAGCATCTAAATACTGCGAAAACATATACGTCGCCGGAATGCTTGAATCCGCTGTTATCCAGCCTCTCGCGCATGTAAGGGGCGACGATGCGGTTCTTATTTTCGGCTCGCTTTATTTCGCAAGCAAGATAAGGCCGGTCGCAAAATCGCTGCTAAAACGCTTTCGTGAATAGGGCTAACAAAGGCTGCGACAAAATTTGATATTTTTTTTAAAAAGAATCCTCTATCCTTATGGATAGGGGATTCTTTTTTGGAAATACTAGGAACAATAATATCCATCGAAAGGAAGTATTAAGCATGCCGGTCAAAATAACAGTCACGCAAAACACGTTTACGGCCTATCTTTCCGGCGAGATTGACCATCACTCCGCAAAGTCGATCCGCGAGGAAATCGATGAGGCCGTTACCCGTATGACGCCCGAAGAAGTGTACCTGGATTTTAAAGACGTCGTGTTTATGGACAGCTCCGGAATTGGGCTCGTGATGGGTCGTTACTCCCTGATTCAGGAGCATGGCGGCCAGCTCCGTCTTAGAAATATGTCGTCGCATATCAGAAAGGTGATGAGGCTCGCGGGCCTTGACAGGCTCGTATTGATTGAAAATGGAGGAGTGCGGATATGAAACGCCAAAACGAAATGAAGCTGACCTTTAAAAGCCGCGGAATAAACGAAAGCTTTGCAAGAACCGCCGTGGCCGCGTTCGTGGCATCGCTTGACCCGACAGTGGACGAGCTTTCCGACATCAAGACAGCCGTCAGCGAGGCCGTTACAAACGCGATTGTCCACGGGTACAGGGAAAGTATTGAGAATATCTACATATCGGCGGCAATATATCCGGACAACCGGGTCGTGATCAAAATAAAAGACAACGGCTGCGGGATTGGCGACATCGGTAAAGCAATGGAGCCGATGTTTACGACATGCACTACGGGCGAACGCGCAGGACTTGGGTTTGCCGTTATGAAAAGCTTCTGCGACTCTGTCAAGGTCGCGTCACGCGTTGGCAAGGGAACAACCGTCACACTCACGCGCAAAATATCTTCACGAGGGAGCATAAATGAATAGTACCCAAATAAAACGGGGGGAACTAATCGAAAATAATATTGGGCTTGTACATTCCTGCGCCGGTAAGCTGAAGGGTCGCGGGATTGAATACGACGACCTTTTCCAAGCTGGATGCATGGGGCTTGTCAAGGCTGCCGACGCCTTCGACCACGACCGCGGCGTGCGGTTTTCGACGTATGCCGTGCCTGTGATTCTTGGCGAGATGCGCAGGCTGTTCCGCGACGGCGGCACCGTAAAGGTCAGCCGCACGCTCAAGGAGCTCTCCATCAAAATAAACCGTGAACGGGAACGCTTTACATTGACAAATGGCCGCGAGCCCGCCATAAGTGAGCTTGCAAAGCTGCTTTCCGTCAGCGAGTCGCAAATTGTCGAAGCTGTGACGGCGGCGGCCCCCCCGCTTTCACTGACCGAGAGCAGCGAAGACGGCGGCGGCCAGATAGATTTGCCGGTCGGCTCCCCGGAGGATATGCTCTCAAACCTTCTTTCCTTAAAGCAGGTACTCGGCCAGCTTGAGCCCGACGACCGCAGGCTGGTGTATTTCAGGTATTTTGACAATATGACGCAAACCCAGACGGCGCAGCGCTTAGGCATGACGCAAGTGCAGGTTTCCCGGCGCGAAAAAAAGATACTGTTAGGCTTGCGGGCGTTGCTGACAAAGTAAACATCTTTACACCTTATGCATCAGCCGATGAGCCCAATTTAGTCAAAGTTTGTTTAAATTTTATTGTTATGAGCATATTTCGTCCATGTCGAGAATATCTTCTTATAGCTATATTTCGATATGAGGTGACGGAATATGTTCATGGTTTCAATAAAAATTACACGTAAAAAGGTTTTCCTATGTGCTTTGGCGCTTGTGCTTGTCATTGCGGGAGGCTTTATCTGGTCGAGGACGCCGGATAACACAGACGTTATGCCGGTATCCGAGCAGAGGGCACAAAAGGTGGACACGAAAAAGGCGGCGGCAAAAACAAACGAGCAACGCCTTGCTTTCATCGAGTCGTTCGGCTGGGAGGTCGAGCCGGAGCCGATTGAGGTAATGGAGGTAATCATCCCGAAAGAGTTCGACAACGTATACCAAGAGTATAATTCGATGCAAAAATTACAAGGATGTGACCTTGAGCGCTTTGCCGGCAAACGCAGTAAACGCTTTTCCTATATCGTGAAGAACTATCCAAACCAACCGGAAGACGTCCGCATAAATCTTATCGTGCACAAAAACAAAGTCATCGGCGGCGACGTATGTTCGCTTGCGTTAGATGGGTTTATACACGGGCTTTTCCTATATCGTGAAGAACTATCCAAACCAACCGGAAGACGTCCGCATAAATCTTATCGTGCACAAAAACAAAGTCATCGGCGGCGACGTATGTTCGCTTGCGTTAGATGGGTTTATACACGGATTTACGATCCCGTAAAAACACAAATGAAAAAACGGCCCTTTTGGGGCCGTTTTTTTCATTTCCATATAAAATATATATATTTCACGCCGTTGGCGTTTAGCCTTAGAGTAAGTCCGTCCGCGGGGTTCGGGGGCGTTTGGGCCTGCATCACCGTGAACCCGTCCGTTTGAAGCGAGATTCCCTGGCTGCATCCAATGCGGCTGATGCATCCGGAATTGGTGTTAAGCTGATTGGCAGCCCAATTTACGCGCATCATTCCGTCGTTAACCGCAAAAATCAAGCCAAACTGCGCGTGGTATCCAAGGGTAATCTTCCGGGAAGCCACACCGTTCCCGGTATATTCGCCCATCACAAGGTCGGGCCCGCCTCCGCCGCTTGACCATGCGGCCTTTTCCTGCTGCGTTACATGTATCCCGGAATTTGATTGGTGTGACGATAAATTCGTCGCCGCACCGTTCCAGCTTGCTTTTTCGCCGCCGGTCACGTGTGCCGCGGAGTCCGACGTATGCTCCGCCAAGGCCGAATCCGCGCCGCTAAGCCCGTCGATCCGCACCGACATGGCGTTCATCGCCTCGTCTATGATCTGGTTATCGTCGTTAAAATCGTCCTTTTTCGGCTTATCCGAGCCGAGCCATTTATTCAGGGCAAGGTAAAGCGTTTTATTGCTGCTGGGCATGTTCATTCCTCCTATGCAAATAATAAGTCTGCGCCAATGTCGAATTCCTCCCATGTAAAGTCAAGTAAATCCCATTGATCCCATGTGGTTCTGTAGCCGTCAAACATATCCCACGTCATGTATCCGATATCGAATTCCGCTTCCAGATGCGCCGGAAGCATGGCATAAAGACTGGATTTCACAGCATCGAGGTCGAAGAAATCGTCTATCAGCTCTTTTGCCGTGACAATCAGTTTTTCCCCCGCGTAATCCTCTTCGATCTCCGCTTCAAGGCCCGCCGCGCGGATTGAGCTTATCATCCCGGATAAATTAAAGTCAAACGGCGCGATGCTGCGCCTGTAAATCACAAGGGAACGCCGCGTGTCAAGGTCCAGCGCCGGACGCTCGTACAAACCCATAAGCTTTTCATGCATGAGCAGGCTTTCGCCCGCCGACGTCTGTACGAACGCCTGCGCCAGAATCTCAAGAAGATTCTGCCTGATACGCGAAAATACCTGCTCATACACCATGATTTCGCAGTCGATCAGGCTGTTTTTATGAAGCGCATACAGCTTTAGCGGTTCAAGCCGCCTGTAGACGGACATCATCCCACCGCCATTCTGCCGACCGTGATATTCCCGGGACGCAAAACATGGTTTTTCAGCGTAATCACATCGTTTACAGGAGAAGTAATCCGGTAGTTACTGACGCCGTCGCTTTCCATCAGCCGAGCACCGAGCGTCGCCGCAAAAAACGGCTCCCCGACGCAAAGCCCGTTTAAGTAATCCGCTATCACGGCGCGGGAATGCTCCGCTACAAGCTCGTAGTCACACCCGTCCTTAGGGGCAATCTGAACCGTTACCGTTAGCTCGTCTACGATGGCTTCAAGAACAAGCACGTCGACGTTGATTTCTTTTTTAACAGCTAAATCCTCGCTGATTTCGCTTATAATTTTGTTTTTCAGCGCGGGGTCCGCGCACGCCACAACGACGTCGACCGTTCCGCGCCCGCGCTGACGTGGCAGCACATTTACCGACGACACGCCCTCGTGGCTCATCGCAAGGTCATAATAAAACGCTCGGTTCGTACCGTTCGAGATATTTTGAAACGCCATAATCAGCCTGTTTTTCAGCGCGCTGTCACTTTCTTCGTCCACACCGCCTGTAAATGTCAAATCATTTACAACGCTTGTAATCCCCGCGGCCGGGCTTACCATCATGCAGACGGCGCCCGCCGCGACATTCCCGATTTCACCGGCAGTCTGCGCCGCCGCCGGAATTTGCACGCTTGTCTCCCCTTCCAAAAGGGTAGCTGCCTCAAGCGTCTCAAAAAGCACCTGCGGCTCCGGCTTTGTGCCGCAGATAATACCCTGCGGTATCAATATATCAGACATGGCGGGCATTTGTCTTGAAAATGTCAGCATCCCTTTGGAAAAAACCGCGGGCTTACGTATAATCCCGCGTGTTTCCGCGTGCAGATCAAGATATTTCCCACCGCTTGTCTGCGGGAATATCTGCGCTTTCAGCTCATTTATCAGCCCATAAATTGAGGCCGCCTCCGCGGACAGGACCTTTAGCCGTATTCCTATATCCGACGCGGCGTCGGCGTCAAAGCCGGAAAGCTCACGGTAACGCGCACGCATCTCTGATAATATTTCATTATATGTCAAGTTACATCCACCTCCAGTTGGTATTGATTTTCAAAAATCTCAAGGCTTACGTTAAGCTGGAGCACGTCTGCGCCCCGCCAAGTGATTTTAACGCCCGTCACTATGATCTCAGGCATGCCCAAAAGCGCCTCCTGTACATAGCTCATGGCGGCGCGCTCAAGGTTTCCGCCCTTTATGTCGCGCAGCTTGTAAAGCTCGCTGCCGAGCGCCGGGTCATGTTCGAAGCTGCCCTTTTTAATGGTCAGCCTCAAAAGCGCCCGCTGAATCAATTCGCGCTCACCGAAAATTTTGACGGGAATCCCGCGGTTATCTGTAAAGTGGTCTCCGTTTACAAGAAGCGTATCCATTATGCTTCACCCCCGCCCGCTTCGATAATTTTACCGTTTTTTGTGATGATTAAGCCGTTTAATTGGATTTCTCCATTGTTTTTGAAGACCGCCTCGGCTCCGCCGGACGATGTGATCTTAATTTCACCGGGTCCGATTCCGTCCGGAATGGACAGGCATCCGACGCATGTTTGCGCCCCGTCGACCTCCAACATCAGCAGGCGGTCCCCCTCGCTTGGCCGGTACACGACTCCGCGCGGCGCGAAGATGGCGGTACCGCGCGATTCCGATTGCGTAACCGCTCCAAATCCCGTGTTATCCGAGAAGCTTACCTGCGCAATTGACGCGCCGCTTCGCGCGGGGTGGAAATCTCTTATCAGTCTCAAATGAATACTCCTTTAGTCATAATATAAAGGGTTTACGGCCTTTATCTTCGTAATCATCCCATGTTCATCGGCGAAAAATTCGCGTTCGCCCACCGACAGGTTGTTTAGCTGTATCTTCTCGTCGCGGATCGCGATGTCGTCGCCGAGCCCGATATCGACAAATCCCGGTAGCGTAACAGCCACGTGTTCGTATTCCAGCATCGAGCGGCGTATGCGCTGGTTCGCGTCAAGCGCCATCCTGTCGGCATGCTCTTCCATCGGGACCATATAGCGCTTCCGCACGGCCCCGGTGTAAGATGCCGCCGAGTTCCTTACCGCAAGCGTATACTGTCCGTTTTCGTCGCGCAGTATAACCCTTGATATGATGCTATACGGCGTCCTTGTGTGCGTTATGGAGCTGTAACTTGCGCCGTCTGCGCTGTTTGAGATGATAACGGGGCGCGTCCCGCCGCCGGGACGCCTGATTAAGACCTGTGTTCCTTTTATATGAGGCGTTATGCCGTGCGCCCGGCGGGAGAAATCAACAAACGCGTCCCATTCGGTCTGCCCCGCGCGTATGGTGAACACGGGGACGTAGACGGCCCGGTTCGGATTAAAAAGCGTAAAGCCGTAAGGTGCGATACAGCGGTTGAACAAGACGCCAAGCTGCACGTTCTGCAAAACGGACGGTAGCGCCTGATTGTCGAGCAGTAAGGCTCCGGCGCTCCTTGCATCGAGGCGGATTAGCGCGCCTTTTCCGGAGACGCTTTCCTGCTGGCTGTCGATACTGCCGCTAAACAAAAGTTTTGCGCCGTCATGAGCCTCAAGATGGCCAAAATCGCCGTGCAGTTCATTTGCGGCAATCTCAGCCGAAAGGCTGTCCGCCGGCGAATCCAGCGATGATACAATCCGAAGACTTTTGATGTTTTGAAACGTGACTGCGCTGTTTCGCACCAGTGTCCGCGCCGTAACCGTCAAGCCGCTCATTCTCCCGCGGCCTCCACAAACCGCATTGTGTAGGGGATTATCCTGCCGTCGCCCTGCGCGTCGAACGAAAGCTCCGAAAGCCTTGCGCTAAACGGCGGAACACCCGGAAGGTACAGCATTCCCACGCCAGCACTTTTTTGCCTAAACTCCAAAAGCTCGCGCATCGCGGCGGAATAACTGTCGCCCCAAAAGCTGCCAAAGCATGTCACGATACGCGCCCTTTTGCCCATATCCTGTGTGATTTCCGTTTTGCCGGGACAAAAATGCGTAACGACGTTTTGAGCGTCGCTAACTGAAATTTTCTCGGGATTATACTTAAATATAAAATCCCGAAACTGCATGTTATCGATATTTGCCAATAAATATCCATTCCTTTCGCATAGCTTTCGGCACAAAACGCCCATGAAAAGGAATGGACGTTTCGCGCATCATTTTCGTTTGCCGTGTAAACGACGAGAAAATGGCGCATTCGAATAGCGTGATTTATCTCGCTATTCCTCCTCGTTTAGAAGCTGGGAGCCGCGCCGCGCGTCAACCGCAAGCCGGTAGTACAGCGTTTCGAGCGAATCCTCTTCCGTGATATGTGTGATTTCTGTTATTTGAGGATAAGCTACATTTTCAGGCACATCAAAGCTATATGTTGTGTTATCCGATGCATCTTTCAGAGAAAAGGTCGGGCGCCACTCATCCTTATACTCCTTATAAACCGGATGTTTCAGCGGTTCTTGTTGTTTTCCCTTTTCATAGTGTTCTGTTTGTATCATGTGACTTATCCGTTTATTTTGTGTTTGCACGGTATTCACATAATTACCTGTTAGCTTTTCAAAAACCATGCGGTTTCGTGATAAAGCTTCTTTCATATTCATAGCTTAGCCTCTTTAAAGTTCAAGTTAAACCCGGCCTCTACGCCATCCGGCTCCAGCAAGTTTTCGCACATCAAGGCGATTTCAGAAACCGAATACCGCCTTAGTATCTGCTTCGGCGAAAACAAGAAGAATGAATGCGGCATGTTGTAAAACAAAAAAGTTGCGTTATATGCTACTGCAAGCGCATCTATCGGGGACATCCCCGCCCTTTGAAGGGCGGGGAGAAGCCGGATACTGCGTTTAAATATCCTGTCGCCTGTACTCATTAAGATTCAAGCTCCATGCGCCTTGACGCAACGATGGAAACGGATTCAAGCACGACATTGCCGAGTGAGCCGTTTTCCTCAATCTGCGCCCATTCGCAGTCGGAGTAAATGATCTTGCGGTCGGGCTTTGCGATGACAACGTTAAACTTGGAAAGCCCGTAGAAGTCTATCCCGTCGCCGATAGCGTCGGCCGATACCACAACGCGGATAAGCTCAAGGATATGCTTTTGACGCCCGCCGACAGTACCGACCGGCTCGCTGTGCCCGAAAGCCTCGACATAGCGGCTGTCGCGGCTTGTCTGCGTGCGGTAGCCCTGTGCGACGGCTATTTTTTTGCCGTTTATTTCGATATAAATATCGTTACTGGTTGGGAACCTAAGCAAATGGAATCCTCCCTCCTAAACCTGAATATGCGCCGTCACATGTATCTGGCTGATGACATGGGCAACGGTAAAGCTCATCTCGACTATACAAACGCCGGGGTCGGTGAGGTCGGCGCGGCAGCGCGGGGGTGCAAAACTTTCGATTAAGCCCTCCTGTTGCTTCTGCGACAACGCAACGACCACCTGCGAGCGGATGCTTTCAAGCGGCGAACCGCTCACGCGTCCGCCGCGAAGCTGAATCCTGAGCGTCTGGCGTACAAACTGCATGATGTCGTCGATGATGAGCACGGTATTGATGCCGCTGAGGCTGCGTTCGGGCACGCCGTTCGTCTTTGTGCGCGTGGTGAGCGCGCGGATGCACTCAACCTCCCCGCCGACGCTTTCAAAAACGGTCACGCCGGACTCCAGAAGCTGCTGGATTATGTTCTCCTGAAGGATTTCCGGCTCATTAAGCTGCGTGAACGCCTCGCCGTTAAAGTTATATGCCGCATCCCCCGTCGCAAGAATCCTGCCCGCCAATGCGGCGGTCGCGAACACTGCGCTTCGCCGCCCGTTCCTCCTAAGCGAAGCATTCGGTGAAGCAATCACCATGCGCTCGCAGTTTAAGGCCTCCGCAGCCGCGGCGGCTGCTGCCGCATCCCCGATGCCGCAAAACGCGATACACTCGCGTCGCTCCTCAAAGCTTTTAAGGACGTAGCTTCTAAGCTTTGTAAGGTCCTCCTGCTCATGCGCGTCGCAGATGACGGCGCCCACATTTTCCGCGGCGGAAAGCGTCTCGAACGCGGTTTCATAGCCGTTGCCAACAGCAACAGCCAGAACGCGGCTGACTCCGCTTTCAAACAAAAGCCCGATCAAATCGCTCATGACGTATGTTTCGTCCGCGCTGTAGGGGAAAATCTCCAGCGCCTCCGCAAGGCTTGCAAAGCTGTAAAGCCTGTCCGTTTCACCGCCCGTGGCCTTTGCGACAACAGCCGCATATCTGAGCGACATCGGCGCGGTGTAAGACGACGCCGCGTCGTACCGGGAATATACTCCCGGGCGTTGGTTTCGTATCACTTTAAATCACATCCCGATTTATAATTTGAATATTTTCGAAAAAACGTTCTTCTTTTTCGCCCGCAACCCACACGACTTTGACGTCGGCTTCGGCGTATAAAATACATGCAGCCGTTTTCGCATCGTAAAAGCTCTCCCGCTGCCTTATCTTCAAAACGCTTATCATCTGTGAAGAAAATAGCGCGTCGCAAAGCGATTCGAACAGTTTTCCGCAGAGCTCCGCTTTCGTGTGGTGTATACCGAGCGTGAGGGTGACGAGGGCCGACATACCGTACCGTGCGGCGTCTCCGCCGATATAACCGCCAAGTCCTGCGTCGCTTAATTCAGCGCCCGAAATCTCAACGGATATCACCGGCTTTTTCAGCGGGAATGCCTTTGCTTTATCGATGTACGCGGGAATGACCGCAACCTCCGCAAATGTTGTCAATCCAGAAAGGTATTCGATCACGCGGGTTTTAAGCTGCGTAAAATTTTCCATCAGTAGCCTGCCTCCTCCTCTCGGGTCAGAACTCCGCGCCTGTAGACATCCTCGCCGCGAAATCCCACGGTTTCGATATTCCTCACGTAATACCGCACGTTTTGATATTCAAGCGTATCGCCGCCTTCTATCAGCATGGTAACGGCATTGCATACAGTATAAACCGTAAAGTCGCCGGTAAAGCCGGTTCCTGTTTTCTCCTTTCCGTCGCCGCTTACGCTTCGCGGCTGGATGCTGACGGGAAACGTATCCTCGCCGCCCGGCAGGCGGGCTGTCCCACCCACCTGCCTGATGGCGTCCTCGAACCGCCGCCTCATAGCTTACACTCCGCGAGCGAGACCGCAAACCCCGTCGGAGCATCGATTAAATCGGCAATCTCCGTAAGAAAGTGCGCGCGTGTGTCCGAGGCGTCGATCAGTGCGGTTTTATGCGACGACTCTTTCACGGAGATATCGCCTACGCGAAGCTCGCCTGAGGAGCCTGTGCCACCGCCTGATAAAATGACGTAATCACAGTACGCACACGCCGCCGCCGCGCTGCAAAGGCGCTCCATATTGCGTTTTACGTTGGCGCTGCGTTTTCTAAGACTCCAGATTTTATCCCCCGCGTTTTCGCACAGGCTTCTCCATTTTTCAAGCTCTGTTTCGTGCAAATCCGTAAACAATGAGAAAAAATTAAAAATCAGCTCGTTGTCAAGCTTCAAGAGGCAGCCCTACTCTCTTACCAAAACTTTTACGGCGTCGGGGAAAATCTTGCTGAAGCCCGCGATAGCCGTAACGGCGGCGCGTTCAAGCTGCGTGTCGATCAGCTTGTCGTATTCAAAGCTGATACCGCCCGCGGTTACCATTTCAAGGGCGAAGTTTTTATCAAGCCCGATAATAGTTCCGGCAGGGACGGCATTGCTCTTTAAAAGCGTCGCGCCAAGCGGCGTTGTAAGCGAGCCTGTCGCCTGGAAGTTGAGACCCGTCGCAGGGTCCTTAAACTCGCTTATGGAAAGCAAATCCATCATCATGTCGGGGGACGCGAGCATAACGTTCATGCCAAATTCGTCGAATTTACCCCAAAGGTCCAGCAAATCGGAGTATGCCACCTTAGCGCCCGATATCGTGATTCTTTCGGCCTGCGCGCCAAGCCCCCCGCCGCCCAGCAAAACGCCGACGGCGTCTTTAAGCTGGGCCTTTGCGATGTACGCGCCGATTTGCTTCAGCGCCACGGTGAACACGTCGATGCGCTGGAATTTGATCGCCTCGTAAGACGCGCGGAGCAGCCTGCCTTGCTTCTTAAGCTTTACAAGCTGTTCGTTTAACGTGATGTTCGTCTCAGGTATCGCCGTTCCCTCGGGGATGGCGGCTGAGTAGTCCTTGCTGTCAAGATCTGTAGTGATGGAACGGTAATCAGGGGAGTTGACCTCGGTTTTAGACGCGATAATTTCGGACAGGATACCGGAATCCTGCGCGCCCTGCTCGACCGCCCTTGAAACGTATTCCGGGAAAAGCGCCGAGGAATCGGGCGTCTGGAAGAATTTCGCGATGATATCGCTTGACGCGCCGCCAACCTTGATGTCAAAACGCTTTAGCTGGCGCTGGAACGCGTCTAGCGCGCCTAGCTCCGTGCCTTTGTACGCATGTGTCGGGTCGAGCGCTTCAAGGCTTGCCTTAAATCCGCCCGGCGCTTTGTACATATCCTTGTGAAGCTTGATGGTCTCGTAATTCATATAAAATCTCCTTATTTCTATATTTTAAATTGGAAATCCGCATTGTCCCGGTGTAGCGCTTCCGATTTTTTAAGCTGCGGCGGGACAGGGTAAGCCGCGGACTCGTCAAACGCTTTTTTAAGCTCTAAAAGCTCCGGGATTTCAAGCTTTGCGGCGACTGTCTCCATCGTTTTGCCGGAAATCTGCGGTTTTGTAAGCGCCGCGAGCTTTACGATGTCACGCCGAAGCCCGTTTACGTAGGTCTTTCCGGCTTCGGCTAAAGTTTCAAGCTGGGTATACTGCGCCTTTAACGCCATAAGCTCAAACTTGCTCAGCACAACGTCCCGGTTTTCCTCGAACAGCTTCTTAAGATCGCCGTCAAAGGGCAGGCCCTTGCGCGTAACGCCCGCGTTTTTTTGCGCGGGAACAGCCACAAACGACCATTCATACGCGTCTGTCGGGTTTATGAGCTCATGGTAGCATACGACGCCGTCATACGCATCGCCTTTCTTGTGTCCGCACGCCGAAGCTTTTTGGTCCGTGCCGCAAACAGAGCACAAGACCTGCTCTACCGCACAGCCCACGCTCACCTCTTTTTTAATTCCGGCCTCAATCTCAAGAATCAGGTCCGCATTTTTCTCGCACCGAACCATGTACGCCCATGCTTTAAGGCACCGGTACGGCTCGCCAAGCGAGTTTTCGGCGTCCTCCGTGATTAGCTTCGTCTCAAAAATCCTCGCCGACTGGTTTTCCGCTTTCGGGTTGTGGTCAAAGACTCCGGTCTTGCCGATAAACAGCTCCCCTAACGATTCCAGCGACTCTGTCGGGAAGCGCTCTCCATCGCGGTCAATCTCGTTGTCGCAGAGTATCACCGTGAAAACATAAACGTCCCCGGCCTCAAGCTCATGCCTTGTGAACAGGTTTATCCTCTCCATTTGCTCAGTAGTCGCGTTTTCGCCGGCTATCCCTTTTGCTACGGTTCTTCTCATTGTTTTTCACCCCTTTCCCCATTTTTGGCCCTCGATTCGAGCAACGCCGCCTGCGCCTCAATATACCGGGCGTTTGCGGTTTCAACCTCGTCTTGAAGGTTTATGTCGTCCCATACAACGCTGACGCTGTCTCCAAACCCTTTTAGCCGCAGATGGGTCTCGCAGATTTTAACGATGATGCTTTCAAGCGTTCTGCGGTAGCTTTCAAGCTCCGACGTCAAAATATCCGCCTGCTGTGAGCTCATACGCTCGGTGCTTGACCAGTGCAGCCCCAGCATAAACGGCGGGATGCCGAGCTTTGCGATGATCTGTTCGAGCATCTGCCGCACCGGCACCTCCGTTTCGATCATCTGGTTGTCGGCGCCGATGACCTTGATTTCGACGTCGCCTACCGCGACAAAATCTTTTATAATGCCGCTGCTCGTGCTTTGCATGGCGCTTGCCCACTCCGTTGATATCGCCTCGGCGATATCCTTTGCGTACGCCTTGTCCAGTCCCGTGTTTCCCGGCTTATAGGTCACGGCGTACCGCAGGTTCGCGATGCGCTGGAAGTTAACGCCGGTAGAATGGAATATTTTAAGCAGGATACTTGTAACAAAGGGCAGGCTTCTCAAAAGCGACACGCCTAGAAATTCCCCGGGCGGCGGCGTGAGCGGCGTGAACAGCACAAGCTCAGGATATTTTACAGGTATGAATTCTATGCCGTCCCTTGTGCAGATTTCAACGTCGAGCGCGGTATTCCCCCGCCTTATCTGCACATCGGAAAGATCCGCGTTATAAAGCGCGGCAATCTCGCTGCCATCGCTTGTAAGCACTATCTCGCCTACCGCGTTTCCGTATGTCAAAAGGCTGTTTAAGTAAACGCACATGAACTGGTATAAGCCGGTGGAGCACGGCCCGACCTTCACGCCGCGCACAAACGCGTCGAGTAAATGCTGCCTTGCGGGGGTTTCGGCGACTACGTTAAACCCGCCTGTCAGCCGCACGATTTTATCGAGCGCCGCGTCAATTAACGGTACAGACTCGCGCATCGCGGCATACAGCCTGCAATCGGGCGTCATAAGCGGGGTATAGCTCATAAACGCGCGGAAAGGGTGTTCCGCCGCCTGCGCCGTCTGCACTGTGGCCACCGGCTTTTTAAAGGAAAACAAATCCTTAAATTTCAAATCATCCCTCCATTTTTCTTGATAATGTTTGTGCCGCAAATCCTGTTTCCGCCCTTGTGAACGCGTAGGCCGCAAAATAGCGCATATCGTCCATCGCGTGGTCGTTTTCCTTGACCGGGGCGTCATTTGCGATGTTTTCATGAAAACGGTAAAGCGAAAATTCCCGCAGCAAATCAACACAGCTTTCATGAAATTTCAGCTTGCCGCCCTTGAGCGCCGCGCTAACTGTCCTGATACCGGAAACGACGTCGTTTTTCGCGGGTAGAATGGTGAATTTCCCGCGCCGCTTAAGGCATTCGATAAAGCTTGCGGCGGAAGGGTCCACTACAACGGCCTCTATCGGACGTTTACCCGCCAGCTTCTCGACCTCGGTTGCGTACTCCTCATCGGTTTTGAGCTGCCCCGACTCCTGTCCGCTGTAATAATATTCGCGGATACGGTACCAGACGCCGTTATTCTCGCCCCATAACCCGAACGACGCGGGGTTTCTGGTGCCGTAGTCGCAGGAGATCACATGCCGGCCGCACACCGGCGCCCTTTTGACGACATGCTTTTCCTGTGAAAACATCGGGTACACGGCGCCCGCCGCCGCCACCCATTTGCCAAGAACATACCGCTCATAAAACGCACCTGAATACTGCGATTTATACCTGTTTATAATTTTAGGGGAAATCGCAGGGTTGTCGTCCATTATAAAATGAAGGTAATACGCGTTTTTTTCTTTGGCTTTCAGTATCCATTCGGTATAAAACCAGTGCATCGGGTATTCCGGGTTACAGCTAAACCAAAATTTGGAACCGTCTACGGAGCACCTAGCAAGCGCCTGTTCAACGAATGAGCGCGGCATCAGGGCGACCTCGTCGAGTAAGACGCCGGCAAGGGTAACGCCCTGTATCAACGCGGCGGAGCCGTTGTCCTTGCCGCCGAAAAGGTAAAACCTGTTTTTGTATTTGCCGTATGAAACCGTGATGAGCTCCTGCGAAATTTTGTAGTCCGTTATAAATCCTAAATCGTTTAAGCATTGCAGAAGCGGCGTTATAACGTTCCGCCTTAAGGATTTGACGGTTTTTCCGCAAAGCGCGAAGTTTTGGTCGTGAAACTTCGCCGTCGCCCACGTCACGAATGAAAGGGAGAGGCAGAGGGTCTTTCCGCTTCTCACGGCGCCGTCGCAGATGATGGCGTCAAGGTTTTTTTGCGGGCTGTTTTCGCACCACCACACGAGGGCCGCAAGCTGCTTTTTGGAAAACGCCTTAAACCTCATCGGCTTCACTTACCGATTTTGCCGCGGACTCAAGCGCGCCATAAAACGAATTTTGCGGGTTTTCGCCGCATCCCGTGTAGTTAATCAGCATCTCAAACGCCTTTAGTCTGTCGTAAAATTTAATCTCGAGCCCGCCGTCTTTGTTTTGCTTGATTTCCGAAACCGGAAATAAATCAAGCTTTGCAATGAGTCTTGCATCAAAATCATGTGCCGCGAGCAATATTTTGACGGCGTCGTTGATTTTACAAAACGCGAGGTTACGAAGCCCGTCGATCGCGGCAGGTTTTTTATCATTGCCGGCAGTCATCTTTAATTCTATCGTCAACCATCTCCAATCCGCAGGGATTTTGAAAAAGCTTTTTCACTAACGTCCGGAAAAGGAAAAACCCGTCCAATCCACGGACGGGTTTTCGAATATGATTGCAAAAATTTTCCTTGCAAATTGTCGTTTTATGGGTTATAATGGGGCTAACAAACAAAAAAAAGGCAGGCAGGCCACGGTGGCTTCAACACCGTGACCCTGACAGGGAAGACTCCATGCTTCCATGCCAATCGCTTTACAGCGACACCCAGTAATATTATACTCACGGCATGCGTTTTTGGCAAGTTGTCGGGGGTTCTGTTTGCTTTAAGGTGCAGGTATGGATTTCCATATTTGCACCTTTTTGTTTGTAATGACATTACAAAAGAGGTAAATTAGAATGAACGGACAGGCAACACATAAAGTATCCCCCATACCGCGAGTATCCTTGATATGATGGATAAAGCGAGAAAATTTTACTTCCCTGACGACATAAGCATAGACTGTCTTGATATCTTCCTTTATCCCAAAACGACAGGATTCGCCATCCCGGATGCGGGCGGCGGCTGGGTTTTATTGCCATGCGGCTCGGATTTGTCAATCAGCATTTTCATTGACTACCGCGGGCCTAATTGTACCGAGGGCTGGTGGATGGCAATTGCAAGCGCAATTCCTTTGCCCGATGCTGTCAAGAGCAAGCTTTCATTGTCAAAATCCTATGTATTTAACGTATCCAGCGTAAAAGGAAACTATACGCGCACCCTAACGAAAAGCGCCGAAGAAATATTGAATTCTATGATGTACGTACCTAGTCACGATTATGCCTACGCCAGTTTTGACCTGCCGGGATTCACAATGCCCGCAATCGACCTCGACGATTGGACGTTTACTGTCGTATGCTAGTGCCCTGACCAGCCAGCTCTTATGATATCTTTTCTACTGCCGCACGACATATGCTACGTCATCGTCGTCGCCGGGCGTCAGCCCACCTTCCTCCTCTTCCTTGCATATGACGCCGGCAGCGAAAATCTATTTCATAATTTCTGACCGGTCACAACACTAGGCTCTGAGCGCCCGGTATCAATCCGGACGCTCTTCTTTATTTTTAAATAATATAAGAATAATTTGAGATAACCGCCTTTATCAGGCCGTTTATATCCTCCGGCAAGGCATTGGCGTTTACATCACAATCCTGAACCTCGCCGTCAAGCCTTACGCGCGCCCTGCCTCCATCAAGCGGCAGGAATCCCTCGTTTTGGCTGCTTAAAAAGTCTTTTTCATTTTTAAACAGCGTGAATTTATCCTTATACGGCGCCGAGGAATACGGGCAGAACACTTCGCAGTTACCGCATTCGTTGCACATATAATCAACGTGTATGATTTGCGGCCGCCCGTTTAGCATGATGGCGACATTCGCGCGGTTCGGGCAAACATCGGCGCAGTTTTCGCAGATAGTCTTGCATTCAAGGCAGCGCTTTGGCTCTGTCGTATCGCACGAATTCGGGAACAGGATTCCGCGTTTTACTAAGGAAGCCTCTTTTTCCTGGTTAAGGTTTAAGCTTTCGTACTTGTCAAAACCGGCGCCGGAAACAGCGCTCGCCGCCTTTGCGGCGTCGGCGACCGCCTCGACCACCGTGGCAGGTCCGCGCATGGCGTCTCCGATCACATATACGCCGGAAATGCTTGTCTCAAGCGTTTTATCGCTGACAAGGGCTTTGCCTTTCGCGTCCGTCTTAATGTTGTTGCCTGCATAAAACTGTGTATCGACAAGCTCTCCAATCGCGGCGATGACGGTATCCGCCAAAACCTCCGCCGTTTCATCTGTCTCGACAGGCTTCCTGCGCCCGGATTCATCCGGCTTTGAAAGAACCATCTTCACGCAATGAAGCACGCCGTCCTTTAATCCAACGGGCGACAGCAGCCCGCAAAATTCCACGCCGTCATCGAGCGCAAGCTGAAGCTCCTCCTCGTCCGCGGGCATATTGCGTTTGTCGCGGCGGTACACGATTGATACCTTTTCAACGCCGTGTACCCGCTTCGCGGCGCGCGCCGCATCCATGGCGGTGTTGCCGCCGCCGACTATAACGACGTTTTTGCCTAGCCTTACGCTTTTTGGCGAGGTTTTAAACTCTTCTAAAAACTCAAGGACATTTTTCGCCTCGCCGTATTTTAACGGAAGCCGCTGCGGTTTCCACGCGCCTGTCGCCAAAATTATGGCCGCAAACCCCTCGCCTTTCAATTCCTCAATGGATTTTATCTCCCTGCCGGTCACAATCTCGACGCCGAGCGCTTTCATCAGCGCGATATCTTTCTCAATCGCCTCGTCGCCGATCCTGAACCCGGGGATGACATGCCGTACAATTCCGCCCAACGTATCGCGTTTTTCAAAGATGGTTACCTGAAATCCCTTTTTTTGCAAGAAGTACGCGGCTGAAATCCCCGCCGCCCCGCCTCCAACTACGGCTATTTTTCCGGCTTTAGATTCGGGCTTTTTAATCTCGAATAACAGCGCGTCATACGCTTTCTCGGCGGTTTCAAGCTTCACCGCGCGGATATGCACCGATTCCTCATAAAAAACGCGCGTGCATTTGTCCATACAGCGGTGGGCGCAGATGGTTCCCGTTATAAACGGCAGCGGGTTGCGCTCGGTGATAACGCGCAGGCCCTCGAGATATTTCCCTTCTCCGGCAAGGCGCAGGTACGCCGGAATATCCTGCCCGATAGGGCATCCGTCGCGGCACGGAGCCTCAAAGCAATCCATGAGCGGAACCTTGCTTTTCATCTTGCGCTCAGGCGCCGGTTTGATCGCCTTTTTGTAATATTTATCGCCTTTCACACTGCTGACAAGTATTTCTACTTTACCGATGTCAACCCCGGTAAAATCCTTATATTCATGCGCATATAGCTCCTGTGCCATCTGGGCGATGCGGTCATATCCTCCGGGCTTTAGCAGCGTCGTCGCAATAGTCACGGGCCAAATCCCGGCGTCTATGATTTTGCCGATGTTGTAAATATCCGCGCCGCCCGAGTACGAAATACGCAGCTTGCCGCCGAACGCTTTTGACAAAAGGTTAGCTACGGACATGGAAAGCGGGTACAGCGAGCGGCCGGACATGTACATCTCCCCGGAGGGCAGCTCATCGTTCATCACCTTGACCGGGAACGTATTTGTGAGCTTCACGCCGAACACAAGCCCGTTTGAGTCCGCAAGTCCCATCAGCCGCTTTAGCATCGGAACGGCGTCTTCAAACTGCAGATCGGCTTTAAAGTGGTGGTCGTCGAAAGCCACGTAGTCAAAGCCAAGGCTGTCAAGTAAATCGCGGGCGTATTTGTAGTCGAGCAGCGTCGGGTTGCATTTGATGAAAGTATTCAGCCTTTTCTCGGTGATAAGGTACGTTGCGATGCGCTCGATCTCGTCGGGAGGACATCCGTGCAGCGTTGAAAGCGTAATGGAATGCGACGCCTTAGAGCTGATGCCGTCTATATACGCATCGTCGATATTCTTAAATTTGCCCGTGTTGTTTTTCGCCCATCTCACACACTCTTTCCAGATGGCGGCGCCTCCCGCTTCCTTCATACCCTCGATATAGTCGTCTATTTTCTTGAGCTTGATGCCCTCCAAATCGTAGCCGACGCTCATGTTGAACACGAAACCGTTGGGATTGCCAAAGCCAAACTCGCGGCTTAAAAGCTTCAGCGCGAACCAGCCCTTTATGTATTCCTCCAGCGCCTGCGGAACGTACAGCTCCGTAGACCACTCGCAGTTGTAGCATTCGTCCGCCGCCGTGATACACGGCTTTGCGACGGGCAAATCCTCACCGTCGAGCTTTTGCACGGTTTTCAGCTCGAAGAACCGGCTTCCCGCGACGTAGCTTGCGATGATATTCTGGGCAAGCTGGGTGTGCGGCCCCGCCGCCGGCCCGAATGGGGTTTCAAGTTTTTCGTTAAATATCGAAAGCTCTTTATCGCCTTTCGAAAACCATAATTTCCGCACGCCGAATATCGTTTTATGTTCCTTGTATTCTGTCAAGACCCAGTCCATCAGTTCACCAAATGGAATCTGGCGCATGATATCGCTCATATTCTCCTCCTATGTGTATAATTTAAATATTATAATACAATTAGTTGTTAATTCTGTTCCATAGATTTTTCGCAAGCTCACGGCATTTCGCAAGGATTTTTTCTTCATCGACGCCTATGAGTTCACGGTTTTCCATTTTTACCTCGCCATTAATGATTGTGGTGACGATTTGCCGCCCCGTCATGCCGAACAGCGTGTGCCCGTTCGAGTTATCGGCAGTCAGCGGCGTCAGCGGCGTATAATCCGAAACTATGACGTCGGCAAAGGCGCCCGCTTCAAGTACCCCGAGCGGCGCTTCAAAAGAACGTCCCGCAATCTCCGCGTTGTTTTGAAACAGCATCTGCGGCACTTCGCCCCACGCGGCGCCGGGGTCGCACAGATTGTGCTTGTGCAAGCAGTTTGCCGCTTTCATGGATTCATACATATCGTTTGTGTATCCGTCCGTTCCAAGCCCGAGCAGAATACCGCGCCTCATCATCTCCATGCATGGCGGGCAGCCGACGGCGTTGCCCATATTGGATTCGGGATTATGTACAACCATTGTATTTTCGTGCCTTATAAGCTCCATCTCGGCGCCGTTCACATGGATGCAGTGCCCAAGCACAGTCTTTTCGCCTAGGATACCGTTGTCGAAAAGCCGGAACACCACGCGCTTGCCGTATTTTTTAAGGCTGTCGTAAACGTCGTCCATGCCCTCGGCCACATGGATGTGAAAGCCGGTCCCCTCCGGCGTGTGCTCGCGGGCAAGGGCCATCGTATCGTCCGAGATGGTAAACGACGCGTGAAGCCCCATCATAGCGCCGAGCATGCCGGTTTTATCCGAACGCGCGTGCTTTATGAATCTTGCGTTTTCCATCACGGCTTCCTCAGCCTGTAACGCGCCTCCCCTGTCGGAAACCTCAAAGCAAAGGCTAGTGCGGACCCCGGTTTCGCAGGCTGCGTCCGCGATGGAAAACAGGCTGTCTTTTATGTGCCCGAAGCTCGCGTGGTGGTCAAAAACAGTCGTCACGCCGTTTTTAATGCAGTCAAGGTATGTCGCGAGAGCCGAATATTTTGTATCCTCAAGCGTCAGGTTGCGGTCGATCGTCCACCACATTCCGTCTAATATTTCAGCGAAATTCCTGGGGTTGTGCCCTTTAATCGAAATACCCCTTGCAAACGCGCTGTAAATGTGATTGTGCGCGTTAATCAGCCCCGGCATGATCATTCCGCCGGAAGCATCGATGAACCGAGCTTTTGGATATTTGGCTTTTAGCGCTTTGGTCTCCCCTACCTCTATGATTTTCGTCCCGTCAATCGCTGCGGCGCCGTCTTCTATGAGCCTGTTGTTTTTGCCCCTTGTCAGCAGCCTGCCGTTTCCAACCAACAGCATTGTCGTATCCTCCTTTTATATACAAATATTAAACAAAAACAGGCTGAATACATTTAAGTATCCAGCCCGTGTGCGCAACACTTCCTTACAGCTTATAATTATTATAATATTTTTTATTACAAATTCAATTTACAAATTAAACAATTAATTTTATCACCGTTTGTTTATTATTTCCCGTTAATTCTTCCCGCGCCCTGGACGAAGCCGTGTTCCGCGTCAATGGATGCAAAAACCCCGCTTTTAAGGATTTTACACGCCTCCTTCGCACCGACGATAACGGGGATGTCAAGCGCCGCGCCCACAATCGCGGCGTGGGAGTTTGTCCCGGGCTTCTCCGCGATGATACCGGACGCCTTTTTGATGATTGCCATAAACTCATTCGACGTCTCTTTTACAACAAGGATATCCCCATCTTCAAACCTGAATCCCGATTCTTCAATGCTTTCAACGACCTGAATCCTGCCGTGAGCGACTCCGTTTCCGATACCGACGCCTTTTATCATGATATTTCCCGCGATATGCACCTTTAAAAGGTTTGTCGTACCGGATATTTTAAGCGGTATGCCCGTTGAGATGACGACAAGGTCGCCATTTTTGACGCAGCCTACGTCCTGAGCCGCGTTAACGGCGTCCTCGAGCAGGTTGTTAAGCTCGTCCTCCTCTTTAATCCTTGCCGGCACAACCCCCCATGAAAGCGCCAATTGCCTGTATGTGTATTCGCTGGGAGTACAGCCGATGATCGGGATATCCGGACGGTATTTGCTGATATTGCGAGCCGCTCTTCCCGACATCGAAACCGTGATGATGCTTGACGCGCCAAGGTCGTATGCCGTTGTGCACGCGGCATGGCTGATTGCGTTTGTCACATTGTCGTTTTCAAGATCATAGCGGGAGCCTTCAAAGCGTCTGCGGTAGTTGATATCGTTTTCCGCACGCACCGCAATTTTCGCCATAACTTTTAGCGCCCTCACGGGATAAAGCCCGGCCGCTGTCTCCCCCGACAGCATGATAGCGCTTGTACCGTCGTAAACCGCGTTAGCCACATCGGTCGCCTCCGCTCTTGTAGGCCGCGGGTTTTTCACCATGCTTTCAAGCATTTGCGTCGCTGTGACGACCATTTTGCCACTCTGATACGCCTTTTTAATCAGTTCCTTTTGAATTCCCGGTAAAAACTCGAAGTCGATTTCGACGCCCATATCGCCGCGCGCGACCATAATCCCGTCGGATACCCTTAATATCTCATCAATATTTTCAACACCCTTGGCATTTTCTATTTTTGATATAATCAGGATATTATCGCCGCCGTTTTCGTGCAGTACCCCCCTTATATCCAAAACGTCCTCGGCCGACTGGACGAAAGAAGCCGCGATAAAATCGAAGCCTTGCTCGATGCCGAATATGATGTCGGATCTATCGCGTTCGCTCAGATACTCCATGGACAACTCAGTCCCGGGAACGTTCACGCCTTTTTTATTTGAAATATCCCCATCATTTATAATATCGCAATGGATATCGTTGCCGTCCACCCTATTTACACGAAGCTCGATCAATCCGTCGTCAAGTAGGATTTTTGTACCGATCTTTACATCCTGCGGCAATTTGGGATAACTGATCGAAGCCCTTGAGGCATCGCCTAAAATTTCATCGGTCGTGAGCGTAAATATCCCGCCCGCCTCCATTGCAGCGCGCCCCCCGGCAAAGTCTCCAAGCCTGATTTCAGGTCCTTTGGTGTCAAGCAGCGCCGCAACGGGTATTTTTTTTTGCTCACGCAGCTCCTTTAAAATTGCAAGTGTTTTTCCGTGGCTTTCGTGCGTACCGTGAGAAAAATTAAACCGGGCGACATTCATTCCCGCGTCAATTAACTCCCCTATTACCTCGCTTGTCTGCGAAACAAGCCCCAGCGTACATATAATTTTTGTTTTTCTCATTTCACACCTTCCTTTCGCTTATATAATTATTGTAACATATTATCTTTTTATTTCAAATATTCTTTTTAAAAATATCTCTCATTATGTCATATCGCCTAAAAACCCTCCTAAAATATTGCTTCCAGATATATGTATTCTTTTATAATGCCTTATAAAAATCATGTTTTACAGCGCTTTTGATTTTTTGTTGATAAAAAGTCCTAAAGTTTTTACCGGTTTGCTCGATAACATTAGCAGAGGCAAACAGGGAGCCCTAAAACTCCCGGCCGAGGTGAGAGGATTCACCTTAGAAAAAAAACATATAGCCCTAAACGCAGGGCACATAACAAGGAGGAAATAATAATGATTATCCAACACAACATTCCAGCCATGAACTCACACAGGCAGCTTTCAATCAACAATGCATCGACCTCGAAGAACCTTGAGAAATTATCATCCGGATTCAGAATCAACCGCGCGGGCGACGACGCCGCCGGGCTTGCGATTTCCGAGAAAATGCGCGGGCAAATCCGCGGCCTTGCGATGGCTACACAGAACGCGCAAAACGGCATATCGCTAATCCAAACCGCCGAGGGCGGACTCAACGAAACCCATGCGATTCTTCAAAGGATGCGCGAGCTTGCGGTACAATCAGCAAACGGCACGTATCACGACGAAGTTGACCGCGATAACATCGAAAAGGAAGTCGCAGCGCTAAAATCCGAGATTGACCGCATATCCTCCAGCACGAACTACAACGGAATCCAGCTCCTCAACGGCACGCTTGGCGGCCTCTCCGGCGACACGGCAACAGGCACATTTGGCGGAACAGCTTTAAGCGCAATCTTACCCTTAGTTGGCAATGGTCTTCAAATTGATAACACCGTTTTGGCTAATGAACTCGCAGGCTCGGACGCTACGGTTACAATCTCCACCATTATAAATGATAGCGTCGCTATCACAAACGTGCAAATCGGCGACAAATCCTACACGACAAGGGTTGAGGAAAACGGAGGCTGGGACGAGGGCACACTGTACGACGCAAACGGCGTAAGCATAGGCGTTATCTCGCTCGGAACACTAGGCGGCGCAGCTTCAGGCAGCAGCGTAGTCTCAGGCTTAAGACTTAATGAAGACGGCACCGGGCTTTCCACCGGCTCTGCTGCTGATGGGCCGGTATTAGCCGAAGGCGCAATGTATGCAGACGGCAGCAATAAGCTCATTTTCCAAATCGGAGCGAATGGTTCGGCGGATCAAAGAGTCGGCCTGAATGTATCCAATATGAGTGCCGGTATGATTGGTATTCCCGGTCAAGGCATGGTCAACAACATAAGTGTCGCGACCAGCGAAGATGCGAAAAACGCCATCAAAGTTCTCACAGCCGCGACAAATCAGATATCCGGCACACGCGCGGACCTCGGCGCATTGCAGAACCGCCTTGAGCACACAATCAACAACTTAGGCGTAACACGCGAGAACCTCCAGAACGCCGAAGCCTCAATCCGTGACGTAGACATGGCGAAAGAAATGATGGAGTTCACGAAGAACAACATCCTCGTCCAGGCGTCGCAGGCGATGCTCGCACAGTCAAACCAGCTCCCGCAGGGCGTACTGCAGCTCCTCAGATAAAATTATCAAACTACTCTTTAACCGGCAAACGAAAAGTAACAGGGCGGCGCCAGAAGGCGCCGCCCTGTTCGGTTTACATTAGGGGTGTCAGCTTTAATAAATATCCTCGCGGCAAAGCAGCTTAATCCCTTGCCCGTTAAGCGCGGCGATGCCCTTGTCCGGGTCCTCAACACGCATAATCACAAACGCCTGGTCATCCGAGCGGCTGATAAACGCATACATGTACTCAATGCTAATCCCCGCATCCGACATGATTTTTACCACCTTCGCGAACGCCCCGGGCTTGTCTTCGATACCGACTGCGATTACATCCGTCAGTGAGACCGTAATCTTGTTCTCCTTCAGCGCCAAAAGCGCTTCTTCAGGCTTATCCACGATCAGCCTCAATATGCCGAAATCGCTTGTATCCGCGATAGACAGCGCGCGGATATCCACGTTTGCGTCACCGATAATACCTGTAATTTCAGCCATTCTTCCGATTTTATTTTCCACAAAAACAGATAATTGCTTTATGACCATACCCGTGCCCTCCTTTAAATTTTACGGTTGTCTACGATTCGTTTTGCCTTGCCCTCACTTCGCGGGATTGCTTTCGGCTCGACAAGCTTAACCTCCGCCGCAAGTCCCAGCGTCGACAAGAGCGCTGATTTCATTTTTTTCTCGGTTTTTTCGATAAACCTAACCGAGTCCGAGAACATTTCAGGCGTCATCTCCACCTGGACCTCAAGCGTATCGAGGTTTCCCTGCCGCTCAATCACGAGCTGGTAATTGGGCGCTGCGAGATTTAATTCAAGCAGCACGCTTTCGATCTGCGACGGGAACACGTTGATCCCGCGAATAATCAGCATATCGTCGGTCCGCCCGCACGGCTTGCTCATTTTGATGAGCGTCCTGCCGCAGGAGCATTTATCACGCGAAAGCGTCGCTATATCCCTTGTGCGGTAACGCAAAAGCGGCAGCGCCTCTTTCGTGATACACGTAAAGACAAGCTCGCCCTGTTCGCCGAGCGGCAATACCTCGCCCGTATCCGGGTTGATGATTTCAGGGATAAATTTATCCTCATTTATGTGCATACCGGTTTGTTCCGAGCACTCAAACGAAACGCCCGGCCCCATGATTTCCGAAAGACCGTAAATATCGTATGCCTTTATTCCAAGCATCCGCTCGATTTGAAGCCGCATTTCATTTGACCACGGCTCCGCTCCGAACATACCGGCTTTCAGCGAAATGTCGCCGGGGCTAAGGCCCATTTCCTGAATGGCCTCGGCGATATACATGGCGTAGGACGGCGTGCAGCAAAGGATGTTGGAACCGAAATCCCGCAAAATATCGATTTGCCGCTTTGTATTCCCCGACGATACCGGAATGACGACGGCGCCCAGTTTTTCCGCGCCGTAATGCAGCCCGAGCCCACCGGTAAACAATCCATACCCATAAGATACATGGATAAAATCCGACTTCGTCCCGCCTGCCGCAGTGATGGCCCTTGCAGCGTCGACGGCCCAGTCGTCTATATCCTTCGCGGTGTATCCTACGACCGTCATCTTTCCGGTAGTCCCGGACGACGCCTGAACGCGGACAAGCTGTTCCCTCGGGACCGCAAACAGCCCGTAAGGATACGTGTCGCGCAAATCTTGCTTATAGGTGAACGGCAGCTTCCTAAGGTCATCGACAGATGTAATGTCATTAGGCTTTACGCCTAATTCGTCGAGCTTATCCCGGTAAAATTTTACGTTTTCATAGCAGCGGCATACCGTGTCGTGCAGCCGCTGCGCTTGTAGCAGGCGCATTTTTTGGGCGCTCGCGCATTCAATTTGAGGTGAGAAATATTGCAATTATACCAACCCCTTAAAGTACAAATCCTGATTCAAACGCTTTTATGTTCATCTCGCGGAATTTTTCCGGCACGGTTTCGCCGATTGCTTTTATCCAGTCATTCTTTTTAAACTCAAGATGCTTTGCCAAAATACCGATGAGGACCACGTTTACGGATTTCGCGCTGCCCGCCTCTTTGGCAAGCTTCAGCGCGTCGACGGCAATCACGTCGATTGGCTTATCGCGAAGCTTTTCGATAATCCCCTCCGGATATTTCGCGGCCCCTATGATAACGGGCATAGGATTAATTTTTTGATCGTTTAGGATGATAAGCCCGCCTTTTTTAAGATACGGCAGATACCTTGCGGCCTCCAGCATCTCAAACGCGAGGATGACGTCGGCTTCGGCCACTTCCACCACAGGCGACGCGACGGATTCCCCGTAACGCACATAAGACACAACGCTTCCGCCGCGCTGGCTCATCCCGTGTACCTCCGAAAGCTTCACGTCATACCCGCCGCTTTGGCAAACCGACCCGATTAGCTTGCTGGCAAGCAGTGTACCCTGTCCGCCAACGCCGCAAATGATAATGTTTTTCGTCTCTTTCATCGCGTTTTAAGCCCTCCCCTTAATCGCTTGGAACCGGCACAGCCCCGTGCATTGACCGCAGCCAACGCATTGGTTTTCATCGATTACGGCTTTGCCGTCCGCCGAAATGATTGCGGGGCATCCGATCTGGAAGCAGACCTTGCAGAACGTACATGCCTCGGCGTCAACCATGAGCGAATCGCCCAATACGGTGTCCTTTAGCAAAACGCACGGGCGGCGCGCGATAACAACGGACGTCTCGCCGGACTCAACTTCCTCTTTAAGCGCCGCAAGCGTCGCGGAAAGATTGTTGGGGTCTACTACGCGCACCCTCGGCACTCCAATCGATTTGCACAAAGCCACAAGGTCAAGAACAGGCGCCGCTTCTTTCTTTAAGGTTTTGCCTGTTGTGGGGTTATCCTGATGCCCTGTCATGCCGGTGGTCGCGTTGTCGGCGATGACCGTCACGAATCCCGCGCCGTTATAAACCGCGTTTATAAGCCCTGTAATACCGGAATGCGCAAACGTGGAGTCGCCGATGACGCCGATTACCTTTTTGCCGTTTTCGCCCTCGGCTTTATGGAATCCATGCGCCGCCGAAACCGAGGCCCCCATGCAAATGCAGGTATCCATAGCGGAAAGCGGCGGGCCCGCACTGAGCGTGTAGCATCCGATATCGCCGGAGATTACGCATCCTGTCTTTTTGAGCGCCCAGAAAAGCCCGCGATGGGAGCATCCGGCGCACATAACCGGCGGCCTAGCGGGAATCTCCTCCTGCAGGCTCATAATCTCCGGTTTTTTGTTTAATATCTTATCCGCGATCACATCCTGACGGATTTCCCCGCAGAACGAGAACAATTCCTTACCGATTACTTCAACGCCGTTTTTGCGGCAATGTGTTTCAATGACGTCGTCAAGCTCCTCAATAACGTAAAGCACATCGGCCTTTGACGCGAAATCCTTGATCAGCCGCACCGGCAACGGGTTTACCATGCCGAGCTTTAGGTAGCTTGCGTTTTCCCCGAGCGCCTCTTTCGCGTACTGGTACGCGACGCCCGATGTGATGACCCCGATTTTCGCATTGTTCATCTCAACGCGGTTGATGCCGCATGTTTCCGCCCATTCTGTAAGCTCCCGCATACGCTGCTCCACAAACTCGTGGCGCGGGCGCGCCGTGTTCGGCATCGCGACGAACTTCGGCATATTTTTTTTATATTCATTTTTAAATTCAATGCGTTCCGATATGTCGCAAAGCCCGCGCGAATGGGAAATACGGGTGCTAAGCCGGATAAACACGGGCGTATCAAATTTCTCGGACAGCTCAAACCCGAGCTTTGTAAAGCTTAAACACTCGCTTGAATCTGACGGCTCAAGCATGGGCGTCTTCGAGGTTTTCGCGTGGCCGCGGCTGTCCTGCTCGTTTTGCGACGAATGGATTCCCGGGTCGTCCGCGACGCAAACGACAAGCCCGCCGTTCACCCCCGTGTAAGCCGCCGTGTACAGCGGGTCGGACGCCACATTCAAGCCGACATGCTTCATGGCGGTGGCGGCACGCGCACCCGCAATCGACGCCCCAATCGCAACCTCCGCCGAGACCTTTTCGTTGGGCGACCACTCGGTGTAAATCTCGTCGTACAGCGCCGAATACTGTGTTATTTCCGTACTTGGCGTACCCGGATAGCTTGAAACCACCGTGACGCCCGCCTCGTAGAACCCCCGCGCAACGGCCTCATTGCCGAGCAAAAGCTTTTGCATAACGTACTCCTTATTTATCCATTTTTTATTTTAAACCAATCTATTTCCCGCGCAAATCAAGTATCCTGCGGGCCTTGCCCTCGAACCGCTCCAGCGATTTCGGCTCGACAAGCGTGACTTTCACGTCAAGCTGCAAAACGGAGCGAAGCTGTTCTTTTACATAATTCCGAAGCTGTTCAAGCTTGCGGTATTCGACAAGGTACGCGCCGTCAACGAGCTCCACCTTGACCTCAAGGCTGTCCATCAAGCCCTCGCGCCTTATGATAAGCTGGTAGTGGGCGCCGATTTCCGGGATGTTCATGAGCACGCTTTCGATCTGCGACGGGAACACGTTCACGCCCTTGATTATGAGCATATCGTCGCTGCGTCCCTTGACCTTATCCATGCGGACGTGAGTCCTGCCGCACTTGCAAACGTCGTAATCAAGCCGCGTGATGTCCTTTGTGCGGTACCGTATCATCGGCATGCCCTCTTTTGTAAGGGTCGTCACGACAAGCTCGCCGTCTTCGCCTGCTTCTTTCGTCTCAAAGGTATCGCTGTCGATGATTTCCGGCAGGAAGTGGTCTTCTGAAAAATGCAAACCGCACCTGAACGCGCACTCGCCGGAAACCCCGGGGCCTCCGAGTTCCGAAAGGCCGTAGTTATCGGTTGAGAGGATGCCTATATTTTCCTCGATTTTCGCGCGCATTTCCGGCGTGCAACCCTCACCTCCGAACAGCCCGACTCGAAGCTTCAGCTTATCGCGTATCCCCTGCTCGCGTGCGATCTCGCTTAAATATGTAGCGTAGCTTGGCGTCGAAATCAGAACCGTGACGCCGAAATCCTCCATCAGCATGAGCTGTCGCTGCGTGTTTCCGGCGCTTATGGGGACAATCGCCGCGCCCAGCTTTTCAAGTCCGTAATGCAGCCCCAGCGCCCCTGTAAAAAGCCCGTATCCAAACGAAATCTGGGCAATATCAGCGTCCGTTACGCCGACTGCTGCGCAAAACCGCGCCACCTGATCTGCCCACGCCGAAAGGTCGTTTCTGGTATATCCCACGACAATGGGCTTTCCCGTCGTCCCGGAGGACGCGTGCGTCCTTACGATTTCCCGCATCGGCCTTGCGAACAGCGAAAACGGGTAGTTATCGCGCAAATCCTCCTTTGTTGTAAGGGGAAGGTACTTAACATCTGAAAGGCACTTGATTTTATCGGCGCTGATTTTTAACGCGCCGAATTTTTTATGATAAAACGGAACATGCTTGTCGGCGTAATCAACGATGTGGCGAAGCCGCTCAAGCTGGAGCCTTTCAAGCTCTTTGCGGGGCATGGTTTCTATATCTTTTTGCCAAAACACAGGCATAACCTTCCTTACACATATTTTAATGATATATATAAAAACACGAAATTATCATTTATTTTACATGAAAATCTAAGCACCGTCAAGCGGGACTGTTTACATTCGACAAAAAATCTTGTATAATAGTTGAAAATCAAAAGGGGTGTGATTTGTATGCGTCAAGAATTAACATCGGGGAAAAAGGTATTGCTCGGGTTTCAGCATTTGTTTGCGATGTTCGGCGCGACGGTGCTGGTTCCCGCATTAACCGGGTTTAACCCGTCGATCGCTTTAATATGCGCAGGGTTGGGTACGCTTATGTTTCATTTGGTTTCGAAGCATAAGGTGCCTGTTTTTTTGGGCTCCAGCTTTGCGTTTATCGCGGCCGTAGCGATTGTCGTCGCGGAAAAGGGGGTTCCTTACGCGCAGGGCGGCATCATCGCGGCGGGAATTATCTATCTTTTGCTTGCCGCCGCCGTTTACTTTGTGGGGGTTGAGCGTGTGCGCTCATTTTTCCCGCCTGTCGTTACAGGGCCGGTTATTGTCGTAATCGGTGTAACCTTAGCGCCTGTCGGCATTTCCATGTCGTCGCAAAACTGGTGGATTGCGCTGATCGTGCTTATGACGGTTATTATCGTATCCATCTTTGCAAAGAATTTTTTCAAGCTTGTACCGATTTTGATCGGCCTTGTTGCCGGGTATATCGCGTCGCTTATCTTTGATGCTTTGGCGCATACGGGCGAGCCGCTCGTGAATTTATCGCTTATCAGCGACGCTAGCTGGTTTATATCGCCGAGCGCCTTTACGATGCCGGCATTTGACCTGCATGCAATTCTTATGATTGCGCCTATTGCGTTCGTCACGTTTATGGAACATATCGGCGATATAACCACAAACGGCTCTGTTGTGGGCAAAGACTTCTTCAAGGACCCGGGGCTTCACCGCACGCTCATCGGCGACGGCCTTGCGACGTCCCTCGCCGGCTTGATAGGCGGCCCCGCAAATACGACATACTCCGAGAACACGGGCGTTTTGGCCGTTACAAAGGTCTATGACACCGGCGTGATCAAGCTCGCGGCATGCTTTGCCATCGCAATGGGGCTCATGGGGAAAATGGGCGCGATCCTCTTAGGGATTCCCGACGCCGTAAAAGGCGGGATGAGTATTATCCTTTTCGGCATGATAGCGGCGGTCGGAATACGCACACTTGCGGACGCAAAGCTTGATTTCACGCGCAGCCGGAACCTTATTATCATCGCGCTGATACTTGTTTTCGGGCTCGGGCTTGCAAGCGGCATAACCATCGGGAACTTCACTATATCCGGCCTGTTTGTTGCCGTTTTGGTGGGTGTTTTTGCAAATAAGATTTTACCCCAAAACGTATAAAACGCAAAGTTCGGCGAACCCTCATTATATCTAATGATATAATGAGGTGTGGCGATGAATAAATTTCTGTATATCACGCTGTTTGTCATGATAATCGCGTATCTTGTATCCTGCGGGGCGGCGGTGTTTGCGGCATTCCCGACATAAAGACAGCGGGCGCGAAGCGCCCGCTTACAACTTGCTCTGCAAGTTGATTTTATGTTATACTTAGTAAAACAATCTAAGAACCCATCTTCAATAACGAGAAGTGCCGACGCAACAATGCGATTATTTCGCAGTGTTAGGCAAATTTTTGAAGTAATGCTTTGTGCATTGCAAGAAAATTTAACGACGTAATGCGGAAAAATCGTTGTTGAGGTGGTGCGTCGAGTATTGAAGACGGGTTCTAAACAAAAGGAAGTGCAAAATATGCAAAGAACTATTGTTACTACAGACAAAGCGCCCGGAGCAATCGGGCCTTATTCCCAGGCCGTCGGCTGCGGCAATATGATTTTCACAAGCGGCCAGCTTCCGATTGACATGGCGACAGGCAAGCTTGAAACGGCGGACGTCAAAAAAGCCGCCAAACATTCGCTTGACAACCTAAAAGCTATCCTCGAAGCGGCCGGAAGCTCAATGGAAAATATTGTAAAAACCACCGTTTTCCTCACTGATATGAACGATTTTGCGGCAGTCAACGAGGTGTACGCGACATATTTTGACGCGCCCCCTCCCGCAAGAAGCTGTGTCGCCATGGTTGCGCTCCCTAATGGCGCGAAAGTCGAAATCGAAGCTATCGCAATGGGTGGCTGACTATGGGAAAGATTAAAATGACAACTCCCTTGGTAGAGCTTGACGGCGACGAAATGACCAGGATTATCTGGGCGATGATAAAGGAGAAACTGTTATCTCCGTATATAGAGTTAAATACAGAGTATTATGACTTAGGACTGATGCAACGCGACGAGACCGACGACGAGATTACAATCCAATCCGCGAACGCAATCAGGAAGTATGGCGTCGGTGTAAAGTGCGCTACCATTACGGCAAACAAGCAGCGCATGGAAGAGTACAAGCTTAAAAAAATGTGGAAAAGCCCGAACGCGACAATCAGAGGGATACTTGACGGGACGGTATTGCGCACGCCGATTGTCATAAGCTGCATCAAGCCCGCGGTGCGGACATGGGAAAAGCCGATTACGATCGCGCGTCACGCATTCGGCGACGTGTATGGCGCAACCGAAATCCGCGTTCCGGGGGCGGGTACGGCGTCTATGTCGTTTAAGCCTGAAGCAGGTTCCCCCGAGAATCGTGTCATACACGAATTTAAAGGCGCGGGCGTGCTTCAGGGCCAGTTCAACACGGACGAATCCATCCGCTCTTTCGCGCATGTATGCTTTAAATACGCCCTTGAAACAAAACAGGACTTGTGGTTTTCCACCAAGGATACCATTTCAAAGCAGTATGACCAGACATTCAAGCTGATTTACCATGAGATATATGAAACCACTTACAAATCAGACTTTGAGAAAGCAGGCATCGAATATTTCTATACGTTGATCGACGACGCCGTCGCGCGCGTAATCCGGTCAAGCGGCGGGTTCTTGTGGGCGTGTAAGAATTACGACGGCGACGTGATGAGCGACATGGTCTCCACGGCGTTCGGATCGCTTGCAATGATGACGTCGGTGCTGTTAAGCCCGGACGGCTGCTATGAATACGAAGCCGCCCACGGCACGGTAACACAGCATTACTACCGGCACCTTAAAGGCGAGGAAACCTCCACAAACCCGATGGCGACCATCTTCGCGTGGAGCGGCGCGCTTCATAAGCGCGGCGAGCTTGACGGGAACGACGTGCTGTGTAAATTTGCGAAGTCACTGGAAACGGCCTGTCTTACAACCCTTGAAGGCGGCGTCATGACAAAGGACTTAGCGGCCCTCTGCGAAGGGATTACACCGAAAATCGTAACCACCGCCGGGATTATCGACGCAATCAAGCTGACGCTTGATGAGATAATAGACCTGTCCGAGAACTAGGGCGTGTTCCCACTATCCGAAATGTTCAGGTTTTGAGCAGATTTTGTGCCAGTCTAGGCAAAAATTTGCAGGAATACTGGGCGTATTTCAAGAATTTTTAACGACGAATGGCGCAAAATCTGCCAAAAAATGGGCGTTGAGCGGTAGTGGGAACACGCCCTAAAACACACATCTATGATTATATAGTTGAGAGATGAACTTTACTCTAAGTAAACCACGTTTGCCCTGTCGTCTAAGGAGTGGCTCTTGATTCCATGGGCTAAATGCATATGATGGTAATTTGTTGAGGAGGGTTGAGGGGGAATGAAAAAGACTACATGTGACATAGACTATGGGAATCAGCATATTCCTTTATCTGTGCGAAAATATGAACAAAAATATGTACAAGAATGCGGCGGATGGGACATAGGATTACCACACATCAGCTACGCCAATGTTGAGGTAGAGGTGGCAAGGTTTTACTACTCTTTTATAAATTTGGTTGGTGCGAAATATATTCTTGAAACAGGTACAAACACGGGTTATTCAACGGCTATGATTGCAGCGGCGCTTTCAATTAAGGATCCAGATGGGGTTCTCTATACAATTGACATTAACAATATCCCTAAAATATTTGAAAATGAAGATTTTACAAATGTGAGGTTTCTTATCGGTAATTCTATAACAGTATCTATCCCTGATAATGTGCAGTTTGATATTTTAATAATAGATTCCGATCACAGTTATTCAACCGTTATGAGAGAACTTATAAGATTTGAACCGTTGTTAAAGACAGGCGGGTATATATTAATGCATGATACTCATTATTTTGATGGCGTTGGATTGGCGGTAAGTCAATTGTGTGACAATCCAAGATTTGAAAAAATAACGCTGGAAGCTCCCAGGTATCATCCTAACGGCCGTTGTACAGGCGTGTCGATTATACGAAAAAACAACGAAGGAATCCCTCTTTTGTTTTTTGACGACGAGTACGCGGCTGTCAATGTATACGAGGATGAAACGGCAACAGGCATACAGGAATCATATATAAACAAGAGAAGACAAAGGAGATTATAGTGCGAACAATTTAGCGGGTTTCCGTATTAGGGTCTGTTCACATGAGACCACATACTTCACTTCTCGGGCAGGTCTAATAATAAAAGGGCAGCAAGCTGCCCTTTTATCATCAACTCGTATAATCCTCTATCAGCCTTACAAGCTCCTCATAATCCTTCACATGTATCCCCTGCTGCATTTGCGTGCGGTCAAAATCCGGCAGGTATTTCACAAGAACGTCCAAGACCAGTTCAGGCTCCTCGCTTTCCGCCGGGAACACCGCGATACGACCGTCATATTCCCTTAACATGTATTGATACGGCTTATCATCGCCGGATTCCCGCTGCGTCCCCCTTGTCTGCCGCGGAACCTCGCGTTCCACGCCGCTTATATTCTCGGCAGCGGGCGACACTGTTTCAGGTATCGCGGGCAGGCCGGTTAAAACAAACGCGGCCGCCGATACGATCGCAAGAGCCGCACCCGTATAAAAAAGCCGTCTGTCAAACAAAGGCACCCACTCCAAAATTACTTTTACGTTTATGTTTGACAAAAATATCCTGCAATATACGATAATATATGAATTCTGTCTTAATTTTGCCCAAAATATTTTAAAGTTTATTCGTTAAATTTAAAAAATTTATGTTATAATATTAGATGCTTTAAGATTACAGATCATTTTTCTTTATATAACCTTCATGGAAAGGGGAAGCCAAGATGAACGAAACGGCTCCGAAACGTCCAAGCGGCGGAAGACTTGCGGGCGGCATGCTGTTATGGATGTTCGGGTTTATCGGGCGGTTTATCGCGACGTTCGTCATGATCGGCATCATCACCGGATGCATTGTCGCGTCGGTATTAACGGTATACATCCTGCATTATATCGAAGCCGACGAGGAAATCAATCTGGATGATTATACGCTCGGATACACATCCATCGTGTATTATTACGACTCCGACGGGAATCCCCAGGAGCTCCAGCGCATGTACAATCCCGACAGCAACCGTATTTGGGTAGATTACAACCAGATTACGAAACACACAAAAGACGCGGTCGTGGCGATTGAAGACAAGCGGTTCTGGAGCCATGAGGGCGTTGACTGGCGGCGGACGTTCGGCGCGTTCGTAGATATGTTCATGCCGCTTGAGCACACCATCGCGGGCGGCGGATCGACCATTACGCAGCAGCTTATAAAAAACATAACAAACGACAAGGATGTGCGTATCGACCGGAAGGTACGCGAGATTTTCCGCGCTATGAACCTTTCAAAACGTTACACCCACGAGCAAATCCTTGAAGCTTACTTAAACGTCGTGCCCTTCGGCAACGGCACAAACGGCATAGAAGCCGCGGCAAACAGCTATTTCGGGAAAAGCGCGATCGAGCTCTCCCTTGCAGAAAGCACCGCGATCGTCGGAATTACTCAGTACCCGACGCGCTACAACCCGTTTATAAACCCCGATCAGAACAGGAGGCGCCAGCTTCATGTCCTCGACGAAATGCTCGCTCAGGAGCTGATTACACAGCGTGAATACGATCAGGCGCGAAGCGAAAGGCTTGACTTTAAAACTGTTGAAAACGCCCAGAGAAGCGACGAGGTCTGGAGCTTTTTCACAGACTTTGTCGTAAACGAGGTAATAGCGGATTTGCGCGAGAAATACAACGATCCGACAATCGGGGCCGCCACGAAGCGCTTTTATGAGGGCGGCTACCGCGTCTACACGACGGTAGACATGGAGATTCAAGACTGGCTTGACGAAATTTTCCAAAACACCGATTTGTTCCCGCCCGTTTTAAATGCGGAATATCCGCAATCCACAACCGTAATTACCGACATAAACGGGCGCATTGTCGCAATGCAGGGCGGGATTGGCGCAAAAGAAAATTCTCGCGTATTCAACCGCGCCACCGACTCGAAGCGCCAGCCCGGCTCATCCATAAAACCGATTGCAACGTATACCCTCGCGATCGAGGACAACCGCGTCACATGGTCAACCATGATTGAGGATTCCCCCATCAACATCGCGGACCCCGGTGCGCCGCCGCGTATGTGGCCCGTAAACTTTTACGGGCGGTATGACGGCAATATCACGATTGACAGGGCGCTTTATTTTTCCGTCAACACCGTTGCGGTAAAAGTCATGAACGTCGTCACGCCGGAAAGGGCGTTCGATTTCCTGAAAAACGACCTCGGTATGCACAGCCTGATCGAAAAAGAAGTGATCTCAAGCGGTCCAAACGCGGGAACGCACAGCGACGTCAGCATTGCCCCAATGGCGCTGGGCGCACTCACCTACGGCATAACCCCGCTTGAAATAGCGGGAGCCTACCAGATTTTCGCAAACGGCGGCAACTTTACGAAGCCATATGCATACGACCGCGTGGAGGATTCAAGCGGCAGGATCATACTCGAGCCGGAAAAAACTCCGCGCCGTGTGATCTCCGAGGATACCTCCGTCGTGATGAACAAGCTGCTTCAGCGCGTAACGTCGGTCGGCACGGGTACCGATGCGGCTAGGAACATGTCCGGCATCATGCCGACAGCCGGCAAAACCGGAACGACCGACAATGACGTCGACCAGTGGTTTGTAGGCGTAACGCCGTACTATGTGTGCCAGGTCTGGCTCGGATACGACATCCCGATCGAAATGAAGATTAACATCAACACGGGCACGCGCCAGCCTGTAATAAACACAATCCGTTACGGCCCATACCCTCCGCCTATATTGTGGAACACCATCATGAGGCCCATCAGCGAAAAACAGGAGTACAAGGAATTTTTAGATTCCGACAATGTGGTATCCATGACATACTGCGGCGTTTCCGGCAACCTTGCGACAGGCTCGTGCCCAAGCGCAGGCACGGGCTGGTACAAAAAAGACCGCATACCGCCCTCGTGCTCCGGCAGCCACGGCCCGCCCCCCGGCGCAGATGACGGCGACGGCGAGAATGGAGGCGGCGGCAACGACGGACCACCGTCCGCTACACCGCGGCCCGCAACCTCGGAGGAATAGTCAGGCTGAGCCTTAACTCGCGACGCGCTCCAAGCTTTTTAGCGTTCACCCTTGCAGAAATTCCCGCGAATGGGTTTTTCAAAGACTAACAGCGCCCGGCCTGATGCCGGGCGCTGCTTTCATATCAGCTTATCAACGAAAAGTATACCCGCAGCTCGCGAGCAAATCAATGCCTTTCCAATAGTCATATGATTTTATGAAGACATAATCCGTGTTATATGTAGATACTACAAATATGCTGATATCTGCATCCGATAAAATTTCTGCAATCTTAGCGATCACGCCGACGGCTCCAAACTCTAGCATACCCGCTATTTTAAATGCATTCCATCCGGCTTCTATAGCGATTGCATTTTCCGGCACAAAACCCGACTCGCACACCAGCGAAATTTCCTCATCAGTTTTTGACAGGAACACAAATTCCTTGCTAAAATCCACGCTGTTTATATTTTGGATTTTGCATACGGTAAAATCCATATCCAGCTTTTTAAGCTCCATCGCGCACCGTCCCGTCGTATTATTCAAGGAAATCCTTGAGCTTTTTCGAGCGGCTCGGATGCCGCAGCTTGCGAAGCGCCTTTGCCTCGATCTGGCGGATGCGTTCGCGTGTGACCGAAAACTCCTTGCCGACTTCTTCGAGCGTGCGGCTGCGGCCGTCCTCCAACCCGAAGCGCAGGCGGAGCACCTTCTCCTCGCGGTCTGTAAGCGTTGCCAAAACGTCGCCGAGCTGTTCGCGCAAAAGCGTGTGCGACGCGGCCTCCGCCGGAGCGGGGGCGTCGTCGTCCGGAATAAAATCGCCAAGATGGCTGTCTTCCTCTTCGCCAATCGGCGTCTCAAGTGAAACCGGTTCCTGCGAAATGCGCATGATCTCGCGCACTTTTTCAACCGGCATATCGATTTCAATACTGATTTCCTCGGCGGTCGGCTCATGCCCGTTCTTGTGGAGAAGCTGGCTTGAAATCTTTTTCACCTTGTTTATCGTCTCAACCATGTGCACCGGTATGCGGATCGTCCTTGCCTGATCGGCAATCGCCCGCGTGATGGCCTGCCGAATCCACCATGTAGCGTAGGTTGAAAATTTAAAGCCTTTTGTGTGGTCGAATTTTTCAACAGCCTTAATCAAGCCGAGGTTCCCCTCCTGGATTAAATCCAGGAACTGCATACCTCTGCCGACATACCGCTTCGCTATGCTCACGACAAGCCGCAGATTTGCCTCCGACAGCCGTTTGCGCGCGTAAACGTCTCCCTCGTCCATACGGGTTGCAAGCTCAATCTCCTCCTCCGGGGAGAGAAGCGGGACCCGCCCGATTTCTTTTAGGTACACCTTTACGGGATCGTCGATGCTGATACCCTCGGCGGACAGCGCGACCTCCAAATCCTCGTTCGAGGACATAGGCGTTACAAGGTCGGCGTTTGTGCCCGCAAGATTTTCGATTACGTCGATGTGCAAAGCCTCAAGGGTATCATAGAGCTTGTCAATCTGCTCCATGTCAAATTCGAGCTCTTCTAAAACATCGTTGATTTCCTTTGTCGTAAGCTTGCCCTTTAGCTTGCCGTGTTCGACAAGCTCGTTAATGAGCCGTTGTTTCTTTTCTTGTATAGACAAATTTTTACTCCTCCTAAAACAGACGTCCGCTATGTATTTATTTTTGCTGTTTTTTGTTATCCAAAAGGTATTTCGCAAGCTCCTCGGTTGTCATATTTTTTAATTCCTCCTGGGATTTTTTATCCCTTTGCCGCTTCACCGCCTGTGCGAATTCCTCCGCCTGCTTAGGCTCAAAGTGTAAATCGCGGTTTTTCGCGAGCAAGCCCGTGAGCTTCGCAACCTGCCCGTTTGTGAGCGCCTGCGATAAATAGATTATCTCAAAAGGCTGTCCAAACCTCATTTTTTCCGATATCGCCGTATATATCCCACGGTTGTCTTCATCGACAAAGTCATCGGGCGAAATTATTTTTCCGACCCTGTCGAATGTATCAGGATTTTTCATCAGCATAACGAGCAGCCGGTCCTCGGCAACAAGCCCCTCAAGCTGTTTGTCCCGCGGTTTTACACGGCTTCCAGCATTATCCTGTGCATAGACATGCAAATTATGTGCTCCTTTTTTGCGCAAACCGGCATTTTTCTTTTTTCTAAGCGCTTCTACCGTCGAAATGATGCTTTTTTTGTCAATATCGAGCTCCCGCGCTGTTCCTGTGATGTAAACCCCGCGCTCGATTTCGTTTTCGACGCCTGCAATAAGCTTGCAGAAATCGTTTAAAAACGCGACCGCGCCCTCGGATACCGTGATATCATGGATTTTCTTAAGCTTCGTGATTTCAAAGTCCATCGCGCTTTTCCCGGATTGCAGCAGCATCTCAAAGCGCTCGCGCCCGAATTTTTGTATAAACTCGTCGGGGTCCTTTGCGTCTTTCATCTCAAGCACGCCAACCGCGACGTCAAGCTTCGAGAACAGGTTGATTGCCCGTTTTGTCGCCGCCTGTCCCGCGCCGTCGCTGTCATACGCGATCACGACGCGCTTTGCGTACTGGCTTACAAGTCGCGACTGCTCCTCCGTCAGGGAGGTGCCGAGCGTTGCGACGGCGTTTGTAAACCCCGCCTGATGCATCGAAATCACGTCCATATACCCTTCCCCAAGGATTAAAAGGCCAGTCTTCGTGGATTTCGCAAAACTCAGCGCGAACAGGTTCCTGCTTTTTTTAAACACGGGTGTATCCGGCGAGTTTAAATACTTCGGCCCTTTTTCGCCCATGCTTCTCCCGCCGAAGCCAATCACGTTGCCGCGCAGATCGATTATGGGGAACATAACGCGCCCACGAAACTGATCGTAATAACCGCCGCCTTTGCCTTTCCTGACGACGCACGCCGCCTCCATCTCAAAGGGGCTGTAGCCTTTTTCGCGAAGGTGCAAGAACAGCGAATCCCACGAATCAGGAGAGAACCCAAGCCCAAACGTGCGAATCGTCTTCATTTTAAGCCCGCGCCCCATAAGGTACGAAAACGCGTCTTTTCCGGCGCCGGAGTTTAAGCATGCATGGTAAAACCGCGCGGTTTCGCGGTTCAGCTCCAGAATACGCATTTTAAGGCGCGCCGCCTTATCGTTCTTTGCGTCCTCGGGCATTTTAAGCCCCGCCTTGCCCGCTAAAAATTTTAGCGCCTCTATGTAATCTAAGTTTTCAATGTTGCGTATAAATGTAATGACATCGCCGCCGTTGCCGCAGCCGAAGCAGTAGTAGCTCTGGCTGTCGGGATATACCGTGAACGACGCCGTTTTCTCGGAATGAAACGGGCACAGCCCGGAAAGATGGCGGCCCTTACGCTTCAAGCTCACATAGGACGAGATGATTTGCTCAATATCCGCCGCGTATTTTAATTCTTCGATAAAGCTGTCGGGAATCAAGCAAACCCTCCGTTCAATATATATTCCACGCTTGCGGCAGGAATATTTTTTCGTAAAGCGAAACGCAGTACCGGTCGCTCATGCCGGATATATAGTCGCAGGCGGCCCTGTGGACGTCGGTCTTCTCAAGTATCTCGCAGTATTCCGCGGGCAGCTTGTCCGGGTTTTTGGTGAAGTAATTATAAAGCTGCTCCACGACGCCCTTAGCCCTGCCCTCCTCGCGTTTTGCGACGGGGTTCGTGTACACCTCTGCGAACATGAAGGCTTTAAGCTTATCAAAAAGATTCTGGTGATGCCTGTCCATTTTTACGTTATCTTGAGAGTTTTCAACAAGCGACGTTATAAACGCCGAAATCCGCTCGGATTTTGTACGTCCTAACTCATGCCGTATCTCAAACGGCAGGTCGTCGTCGCATAACACGCCGGCCCTTATCGCGTCCTCGATGTCATGGTTCATATACGCAATCTTATCGGCGTAGCGCACGGCGCGGCCCTCAAAGGTCGCGGCCTCTTCCCCGCTTGAATGGCATAGGATTCCGTTTTTGACCTCCCATGTGAGGTTAAGGCCACGCCCGTTGTTTTCGAGGGTTTCCACAACGCGCACACTCTGTACGCTGTGGCGGTACCCGTGCGGACAGATTTTGTCGAGCACTTCCTCGCCCGCGTGCCCGAACGGCGTGTGCCCAAGGTCATGCCCGAGCGCAATGGCTTCGGTCAAATCCTCGTTGAGCATAAGCGCGCGCGCGATTGTCCTTGCAATCTGGCACACCTCAAGGGTATGCGTAAGCCTTGTGCGGTAATGGTCGCCCTCCGGCGATAAAAACACCTGCGTTTTGTTCATGAGCCTTCTAAAGCTTTTCGAGTGCGTAATCCTGTCGCGGTCGCGCTGGTACTCCGTGCGGATATCACACGGCGGAACAAAACGCTCCCGGCCTTTTGTTTCGGCCGAAAGCGCGGCGTTAGGGCTTAAATATTGCTTTTCCATCTGCTGTGTTCTTTCGCGGATTCGCATCGGCACACTCCCCGGGTATATGTTCTAATATATTATACTCCTTAAAAAACAAAATTCCTGCTTTAAAAACTATAAATTTCCTGTCAAAAATCTGCGGCGCGCTTTTCGCGCGCCGGGCATTGCTATTTTGCGATATCGCTAATACAGCTTTTACAGATATTTTTGCCCTTAAACTCTGAATTACCTTCATCGCTGCCGCAAAAAATGCAGCTTGGCTCATGCTTCATAAGTATGATTTGATTTTCTTTTACGAAAATCTCCATAGGAGCGCGTTCGTCGATATTCAAAGTAAGCCTAAGCTCCTTGGGAATCACAATCCGTCCTAACTCGTCAATTTTCCTTACAATCCCCGTAGATTTCACCTTTTTATATTCCCCTTTCAATTCAGAAACTGTCAAATAATGGTTATTTTAGACATTATAGCTCATATTTCGTAAGATGTCAATCGAATATGTCTTAAAAGTTGAATAACTTATAAAAAGGGTATATACTATAATTTGGAACGTAACTTTTACATGGGAGGGCTTTTGTTGCAATCGGCCGCTTTACAATTTTTTAACGGCATGCGCGGCAAAAAGATCGCGCTGATGGGCATTGGCGTCACAAACACGGACCTCATAAAGCTGCTTCATGAAAAGGGCGCCATAGTCACGGCCTGTGACCGCCGCGGGCGCGAGGAGCTGCTTCCGGCCATACTGGAGCTTGAAACCCTCGGTATTTCGTTAAAGCTTGGCGAAGCTTATTTTGACGACCTTGACGCCGATATTATTTTCAGAACCCCCGGTATGAATTTTAATTTGCCGAAGCTTTTAGCGTTTAAATCGAAAGGCGGCGTCGTGACAAGCGAGATGGAGGTCTTTTTCGACGTTTGCCCATGCCCGGTTATCGCGGTGACAGGCAGCGACGGCAAGACCACTACCACGACGCTGATTGCGAAAATCCTAGAGGAAGAGGGCAAAACCGTACATCTCGGAGGCAACATCGGAAAGGCGCTTCTGCCCCGCGTTTTCGAAATGAGAGAGACCGACGTCGCTGTGGTGGAGCTTTCGAGCTTCCAGCTTATTTCAATGCGCAGCTCCCCGAAAACTGCGGTCGTCACGAATATTACGCCAAACCATCTTGACGTCCACCGCGACATGCTTGAATACATTCACGCGAAAAAAAATATTTTCATACACCAAAATGCGTTTTCACGCACTGTTTTAGGTTTTGACAACGACATTACGGTAAGCTTCGCCCCCGAGGTACGCGGCGAATGCATGATGTTTTCGCTAGAGCGTGAGATGGAACACGGCGCATGGCTCGACCCCTCCGGCTCCATCTTATTCGGCAACCGCGGCGAATCCACATTTATTATGAACGCGTCGGACATCCGGCTGCCCGGCAGGCATAATATTTCAAACTACTTAGCCGCAATCTGCGCGGTATGGGGGCAGGCCGACGCGAAAACCATCCGCAAGGTGGCTAAGGAATTCTCGGGCGTCCCCCACAGGATTGAATTTATCCGCGAGCTTGACGGCGTAAAATGGTACAACGACAGCATTGCGACAACGCCAACCCGCGCCGTCGCGGGGATTCGTTCATTTGGACGAAGGATTATCCTGATTGCGGGGGGATACGATAAAAAAATCCCGTATGAGCCGCTAGCCCCGGACATCATAAGACATGTAAAGCTTCTTATCTTGACGGGAGAGACGGGACCTAAAATCGAGGCCGCGGTTCTCTCGCACCCCGATTATAACGGAATCACACCCGGGATCGTAAATGCCGGGGATCTTGAAAGCGCCGTTAAAATCGCGCGGAAAGCCGCCTGTGAAGATGACGTCGTGTCGCTTTCGCCTGCCAGCGCAAGCTTTGATAAGTACAAAAACTTTGAAGCGCGCGGCCACCATTTTAAAGAGCTTGTAAACGCGCTGGACTAAAAAATATGACTTGCAAAAGAAAAGTAGGTACCATATGAACACAAAAGAATTGCTGCTTAAATTTTCCGCGTTGACCGGAGTTTCCGGCGCGGATACCGAGGCCGTAAAATACGCGCGCGAAATGCTGTCCAGGCTTGGCAAGGTACAGGTCTCTCCGCTTGGCAGCGTGATTTGCGCTATCCGTGAGCCGCCTTTAGGCAAACCGCATATCATGCTTGACGCGCACATAGACGAAACCGGTATGGTTGTCACGTTTATCGAGGACAGTGGGTTTCTCCGCGTCGGCGCATACGGCGGCGTCGACAGGCGCGTGCTTTTGTCGTCGCCCGTCATAGCGCATACGGCAAACGGCCCGGTAAACGGCGTTGTATGCTCAATCCCGCCGCATTTGAGCAAAGAAAACGATAAAAACAAAACAATTGACGAAATCTATATCGACATCGGCGCAAGTTCCAAGAAAGAAGCGGAAAAGCTTGTAAAGCCCGGCGACTACGTCACGCTGAAGTCAAACCCGGCGGAGCTTTTAAACGGAATCGTAAGCGGTAAAGCGCTAGACGACCGGGCGGGATGCGTTGTAATCCTGAAAACGCTTGCATTGCTCGGCGAAGATTTACCGGACTGCGGGCTTACAGCCGTTTTCTCGTCGATGGAGGAAGTCGGCGGCGGGGGCGCAAAAACCGCCGCGTATGACGTAAACCCAACCCATGCCGCAGTAGTCGACATGAGCTTTGCTTACACGCCGGACTCCGAGCGAAAGGATTGCGGCGAGCTTAAAAAAGGCCCGATGATCGGGTTTTCACCGGTTTTAGACAACGGCATGTCAAATATGCTGTGCCGTCTCGCCGAAAAAAACGGCATACCGTTCCAAGCGGAGGTCATGGGCGGTAAAACCGGCACAAACGCCGATTGGATCGCAACCTCGCGGGCCGGCGTCAAGACTGCGCTGTTGTCCGTCCCGCTAAAATATATGCACACGCCGGTTGAGTCGGTCGCCATAGACGACGTTGAGAATACGGCAAAGCTTTTAGCCGCGTTCGTTAAAGAGCTTGCGCAGGAGGTCCCCTGTAATGAGTGACGCGTTAAAAATCTTAGAAAAACTATCCATGATTCCCGGGGCGTCGGGGGACGAAGTCCGCGTGCGCGATGAAATCATATTGCAGATAGGTGATTCCTGCAAGCTTACCGTTGATGCACTCGGCAACCTTATTTGCGATTACAAAGGCAAAAAACGCGCCAAGAACAAGGTTATGTTCTGCGCCCATATGGATGAAGTCGGGTTTATCGTCACCGGCGTTGAAGACAGCGGACTGCTGCGTTTTGTAAGCGTCGGCGGGATAGACGACCGCGTCGTACCCGGAAAATCCGTCATCATCGGGGAGCGCCGCGTATACGGCGTTATCGGCGCGAAAGCGACCCATCACTTAAAAGAAAAGGAAAAGACCGAGCCTGTTCCTTTGGACAAGCTTTATATCGACATCGGCGCAAAGGATAAAGACGACGCGCTCAACTTTGTAAAGCCGGGCGACTGTGCCGTGTTTTACGCTGAGTTTACCGAACTTTATAAAAACAAGATTATGGGGCGCGCGTTTGACGACCGAGCCGGATGCGCGCTGCTTATTTCGATGATACAAAAAAAGCCGGAATACGACTGCGTTTTCGTTTTCACCACACAGGAGGAGACCGGCTGCTCCGGCGCGATGGCAGCGGGCTACTTTGTAAACCCCGACGTCTCCGTTGTAGTTGAAGCGACTACAGCCAGCGACATCGCGGGTGTTGATGCGGGCATGACCGTGTGTAAGCTTGGCGAAGGCGCCGCCGTTTCGTTTATGGACAAGGGCGCCGTCTACGACGCGGAGCTTTACCGTCTTGCGCTAAAAGTCGCGGAGGAAAACAAAATCCCGTGCCAAACGAAATCCGGCGTATTCGGCGGAAATGACGCGCGCTCTCTTCAGACGGCGCGTGACGGCACGCGGATACTGGCCCTAAGCTTGCCGTGCCGGTATCTTCACACGGGCAATTGCGTCCTTGACAAATCCGACGTCAAAAACACGGAAAAACTGCTTGACAAGCTCTTGTTAGAATTGTGCGGCAATCTGTAAGGCGATTTAACTTTACGCTTTGAGGTATAAAATGAAACAGCCTTTTTTTAACTTTAGCGACAGGATTCTGGCGCTTTCATACGAGGCCGGCGGTATTTGCCGCGGGCCGTTTTCGGAGATTGAGGAAACAGCGGCCTTTAACGCTTGCAAGGTGCTTTCGGCGTTCCAGAAACACAGGGTCGGCGAATCGCACTTTACCGGTACGACCGGCTATGGCTACGGCGATCGGGGGCGCGACACGCTTGACGCTGTTTTCGCGTCGGTTTTCGGCGCCGAGGACGCGCTTGTCCGCCACCAGTTCGTCTCCGGCACCAACGCCATTACAACCGCACTGTTCGGCGTTTTGCGCCCCGGCGACAGAATGGTTTCCGTTTCAGGCACGCCATACGACACGCTTCACGCCGTACTCGGGCTTCGAGGCAAAAACTACGGCTCGCTAAAGGATTTCGGCATACAATACGAGGAGCTCCCGCTACGCAAGGACGGCAAGGTGGATCTTGAAAAAATCCCGGAAGCGGTAAAAGGCGCAAAGATCGCGTATTTACAGCGTTCCCGCGGGTATTCGCTGAGACCGTCCATCACGGTCGGCGAAATCGAAAGGATTTCTAAAATCATCAGGACCGCCGATAAAAACGTTATCTTTATGGTTGATAATTGTTACGGTGAATTTGTCGAAAAGCGAGAGCCAACAGGCGCCGGCGCCGACCTGATTATCGGTTCGCTCATAAAGAATCCGGGCGGCGGCATTGCCCGGACGGGCGGATACATAGCGGGCCGCGCGGATTTGATCGAGCTTTGCGCGCACCGCATGACAAGCCCCGGCGCGGGACGCGACGTCGGCTGTTCGCTGGATGAGACAAAAAACATGTACATGGGGCTTTTTTTAGCGCCCGAAGTCACGGCGGCGGCCCTGAAAACAGCCGTATACGCCGCCGCGGTATTTTCAAAAATGGGGTATCGCGTCCTTCCGGCGGCTCACGAATACCGCACCGACGTCATACAGGCCGTGGTGCTTAAAAGCGAGGAAAGGCTTCTCGCTTTTTGCAGGGGAATCCAGCGCGGCGCGCCGGTTGATTCGTTCGTGACGCCGCAGGCGTGGGATATGCCCGGTTACGAAGACCGCGTCGTCATGGCGGCGGGCGCGTTTCATATGGGCGCATCGATTGAGCTGTCGGCGGACGGTCCCGTGCGCGAGCCATACGCCGCATGGATGCAAGGCGGACTGACCGCCGCCACAGGCAGGCTGGGGGTACTGCTAGCCGCGCAGGAGCTTGATTCATGCACGGACTGACTTTACGCCGGTCAACGATAAAGCGCCGCATAAAAACAATCGAGGCAATTCTTTTGCCCCGATTGTTGCTTTTTGTTTCCTTTAATATATTTATATAACGCTGAAAAGTATATCCGCGTAATTCGGCAGCGGCCAATGCTTTCTTGCCACGAACGTTTCGAGCTCATCCACGATAAACCGCAGCTCCGACATAGCGCTATACACCTTATCGCGGTAAAACTTTGCGTGGACAAGGATATCGGCCTCTTCCTTAGCCTCAAGGACCGCGCTTTCAAGCACAGTCAGCCGCCTTAACAGGCATGCGGACAGCTTTGCGATATTCTTAAGTAAGTACTCCTCAAGCGAAGCGTCATACTCCCCGCACGCTTTCTTTTGCCCCAGCAGCCTCGTCAAATCATTTTGGTAGTCCACGCAGGCCGGGATGATGATCCCCTTGACCATGTCCACCATTGTGAGCGCTTCAATATGAATCGTTTTGCAGTAGCCCTCCATGAGGATATCATGCCGCGAATGTATCTCCGACTCGATGAAAACGTTATGTTTCGTAAACAGCTCGATGCTTTTTTCCGATATAAATTCCGGAAGCGCGTCAACCGTGGTTTTTAGATTTGACAGTCCGCGCCTCTCGGCCTCCGCAACCCATTCATCGGAGTAATTGTTTCCGTTAAAAACGATCCTCTTGTGCTTTTTGAACGTATTTTTTATAAGCGCCGCCAAATCCCCGCTAAAGTCGCCGGACTTCTCTAAAAGATCCGCGAATTGTCCTAAGATTTCAGCAATCGCCGTATTAAGGACGATATTGGGCCCTGCGACGGAAAACGCCGAGCCGAGCATACGGAACTCAAATTTGTTGCCTGTAAACGCGAACGGCGATGTGCGGTTGCGGTCGGTCGTGTCTTTCGTGAAATGCGGCAGCACCGTTACGCCGATTTCCATTATTTCTCTTTCCTTGCCCTGATAATCGGCGCTGCTTTCAAGCGACTCCAATATCTCCGCGAGCTCCTCGCCTATAAAGATTGATACTATGGCGGGCGGCGCTTCGTTTGCACCGAGCCTGTGGTCGTTTCCGGCGCTTGCCGCCGATACCCTGAGCAAGTCCTGATACTCGTCCACCGCTTTTATGACCGCGACTAGAAACAATAAGAACTGCGCGTCCTCATGCGGGGTCTGGCCCGGCTCCAGCAGGTTGACGCCCGTATCGGTGCTGATAGACCAGTTGTTGTGCTTTCCGCTGCCGTTGACGCCGGCGAAAGGCTTCTCGTGAAGCAGACAGGTAAGCCCGTGACGGTCCGCGATCGTTTTCATCATCTCCATAGTAAGCTGGTTATGGTCGGTCGCGATATTCGTCGTCGCGTAAATCGGCGCAAGCTCGTGCTGTGCCGGGGCGACTTCATTGTGTTTTGTTTTTGCGTAAACTCCAAGCTTCCAGAGTTCTTCATCGAGCTCCTTCATGAAATCCGATACCCTCGGCTTTATGCTGCCGAAGTATTGGTCCTCGAGCTCCTGCCCCTTGGGCGGACGGGCGCCGAACAAGGTTCTTCCGGTATATACCAAGTCCGGCCTTTTCAGGAACATCTCTTTATCGACGAGAAAATATTCCTGCTCCGGGCCGACTTGCGCCACAACGCGCTGTGAGGCCGTGTCGCCGAAAAGCCTGAGGATTCGTATCGCCTGTTTGTCGATGGCCTCCATTGAGCGGAGAAGCGGGGTTTTCTTGTCAAGCGCCTCGCCGCTGTAGGAGCAAAAGGCGGTCGGGATACACAAGGTTCCGTCCTTGATAAACGCGTAGGAGGTCGTGTCCCAGACCGTGTATCCCCTTGCCTCAAAAGTCGCGCGCAAACCGCCTGACGGGAAGCTCGACGCATCGGGCTCGCCCCTCACAAGCGATTTGCCCGAAAACGCCATAATACCGCAGCCATCTCCGCATGGCTCAATAAAGCTGTCATGCTTTTCGGCCGTAGTCCCGGTCATGGGCTGGAACCAATGCGTGAAGTGGGTAGCGCCTTTTTCCACCGCCCAGTCCTTCATGGCGGCGGCGACTACATTTGCTACATCAAGCTCCAGATGCATACCCTGAAGCATAGTTTTTTTGAGCGCCCTGTAGATATCCTTGGGCAGTTTTTCCCGCATTACGGCGTCGTTAAAAACCATGCTTCCAAATAGATCGTGTATTTTTTTCATTTTTATATCCTCCTTAAAAAGTATCGCGCGCACTCCGCCGCCGGCTCCGGTGACAGAGCGCACGCCATTGTGCACCAAAATTATAGTCAAATTAACTTAAAAACTGCCCTGTCCTTGCGGTCTTCTTTCCATCGGGCCGCGTAATCTGTTAACGATAAAATGAAAAGAAACGCCTGCAACCCATAAAAAGCGCTGTGGACAAATGTCCACAGCGCCCTTGCTGTTTACACATATATATTACTACAAATTAGCCTGGTTGTCAAGTGTTTCTTTCAAAGTTTTCCTCAACATGCCCGGGTCTCCCGTTCCATTCAGCATCTTCATCGACTGCCCCATCAAAAAGCCGAAGGCTCTGTCTTTCCCCGCGCGGTAGTCCGAGACGGCGCCCGGGTTATCGTTTAGAACCTTAGCCACCGCGTTATGGATGGCCCCGCTGTCGCTGACCATTATCAGTCCCTTTTCGGCGATATACGCTTCAGGGTCGACGTCGCCGGTAAATACCGCTTCAACCGTTTCCTTGTAGGCGTTGCGGTTTATTTTCCCGCTTAAAACAAGTGAGACAAGATTGGCAAGCTTTCCCGGGTCCGGCGATAATTCTTCCGGCGGAGTATTTGTGCCGTTCATCAGCCGCATAATCTCGCCCGTAATCAAATGAGCAGATTCCAACGGCTCCCCGCTGCGCTTTAAAACGTCCTCAAACAAATCGGAGATGTTCTTATGGCCGGTAAGAACGGCCGCGTCAAACTCCGTCAGACCGTAATCCCGGATATACCTTTCCCGTTTCTGATTCGCAAGCTCCGGCAAAGTCTCACGGATACGCGCAAGCCACTCATCGTCGATTTCGATCGGCAGCAGATCGGGCTCGGGAAAATAACGGTAATCCTGCGCGTTTTCTTTTGAGCGCATGCCGTATGATTCGCCCTTGTCGTCGTCCCAGCGGCGCGTCTCCTGTACAATTTTCCCGCCTTTTTCCAAAACCTCGATCTGTCGTGAGGCTTCATATTCGATCGCGCGGCTGATGGCTTTAAATGAGTTTAAGTTTTTCATTTCGGTGCGAACGCCCATCTCCCCGCCCACAGGCCTCACCGACAGGTTGACGTCGGCGCGAAGCGAGCCCTCCTGCATTTTGCAGTCGCACACGCCGAGATAAAGCAGCGTTTCGCGCAGCTGCTCAAGGTAGCTGAGCGCCTCTGTACCGCTTTTAAAATCCGGCTGCGATACAATCTCCAAAAGCGGGACGCCGCAGCGGTTAAAATCCATATGCGTAGTGCCGCTTTGCGGGTCGTGGAGCAGCTTGCCGGCGTCTTCCTCCATGTGTATCTCGCGTATCCCGATGCGCTTTTTATGCCCGCCGCTTTCGATCTCCATAAACCCGTCGCGGCAGATTGGCGCGTATAATTGCGATACCTGATATGCTTTGGGCAAATCGGGGTAGAAGTAATTCTTGCGGTCGAATTTGCATTTTTGTGTGATCGTGCAGTTTAAGACAAGCCCCGCCCGCATGGCGTATTCCACGACGGCGCGGTTCAGCCTCGGCAAGGTACCCGGCATACCTGAGCAAACCGGGCAGACATGGGTGTTCGGCTTACCTCCGAAATCGGTGGTGCAGCCGCAGAATATTTTCGATTTTGTCGAGAGCTCCGCGTGGACCTCAAGGCCTATGACGGTTTCCCATTTCACTTAAGCCGCACCTCCCGGCCTTTTTGTGTGGTGGTCCGTACGGCGCTGGTAAACACGTGCGGCGCCTATGAGCTTTTCTTCCGCAAACGCGTCCCCGATAAGCTGAAAGCCGACGGGAAGCCCCTGCCCGTCAAACCCGCAGGGAAGAGAAACCGCCGGAAGCCCCGCGAGATTTACAGACACCGTATAAATATCGCCCATATACATTTTCATCGGGTCGTCTATATTTTCCCCTAGCTTATACGCCGTTGTCGGCGCAACGGGCGAGAGGATCATGTCAAAGCGCTCAAATAGCCCGCTGTAGGCGTCTTTGATGAGCGCGCGAATCTGCAAAGCCTTTTTGTAGTAGGCGTCGTAATATCCCGACGAAAGCACGAACGAGCCCAGCATGATTCTCCGCTTTACCTCCAGCCCGAAGCCCTCGCTTCGCGACAGACGGTAGACCTCTGAAAGCGTGTTTGCCTTATCGCTCCTGTAGCCGTACTTCAGCCCGTCGTACCGCGAAAGGTTTGACGACGCCTCGGCGCAGGCGATGATATAATACGCGGGGACCATATACTCCATCAGCGGCATGTCAAATTCCTCAACAGACGCGCCCGCCTCCTCAAACTCTTTTGCCGCCGCTAAAACGGCGCGTTTCACGTCCTCGTCAATACCGTCCGCAAAATAATTTCGCGGCAGGCCAATTTTAACGCCGTCAAGCCTTTCAAAGCGCGCGCCGCTAAAATCAAACGGGTTATTAATGACGCAGGTGCTGTCCTGATCGTCCGGCCCGGAGATGACCGACAATAAGGCGGCGCAGTCGTCTATATTATTTCCGATTGGACCGATCTGGTCGAGTGACGACGCGTATGCAATCAATCCGTACCGCGATACGGCGCCGTATGTCGGCTTGACGCCGGTAACACCGCAAAACGCGCAGGGCTGGCGTATACTTCCGCCCGTATCGGAGCCTATCGACAACGGTATCTCTCTTGCGGCAGCCGCCGCGGCGCTGCCGCCCGACGAGCCTCCGGCTACGCGCGACACATCCCACGGATTGCGCACAGGCCCGAAAGCGCCCGTCTCGCTGGAGCCGCCCATCGCAAACTCGTCCATATTAAGCTTTCCGATGACGATCATACCCGCCCGCTCAAGCTTATCGACGATTGTCGCGTTAAATACCGGATTGTACCCGTCAAGCATTTTTGACGCGCAGGTAGTAGCCGTCCCCGCCGTGGATATGTTATCCTTAATCGCGATCGGCACGCCTGTAAGCGGCGTCGGTTTGCCGCCGCCGACAAGCTGCTGTACGGCTTTCGCGCGGGCCATGGCTCTCTCTTTGCCGAGGGAAATAAATGCGTTTAACTGACCGTCGGTTCTTTCAACAGCGCCGATATAAGCGCTCACCGCTTCGGTGGCGCTAAGCTTCCCGGCCCTGATGGCGCTTGATAATTCAAGCGCGCTCAACTCAAGCATCGCAAAAACTCCTCCGCCTGTTCTATCGCCGCCATAACGGCGCGCCCTGCCGGGCCTCCGGGTATGCTTCTTGCCTGAAGGCACGCTTCAATTGAAATCGCCTCATAGATTGTTTCGTCAAAAACATCCGATATACTCTTGTATTCTTCAATCGACAGGTCGCCCAGCGGCTTATTCCTGTCTATCGCCAAGCGGACAAGCCTGCCTGTGATTTCGTGGGCGTCTCTGAAAGCAACGCCTTTTCCGACCAGCCAGTCGGCCGCGTCGGTGGCGTTAGTATACCCGCCGAGAGCACTTTTGTACATATTGTCTTTATGAAAGTTCATACTTTTGATCATCCCGGTGAACACGCCAAGGCATGCGTGCGCCGTATCAGCGGCGTCGAATACGGCCTCCTTGTCCTCCTGAAGGTCCTTGTTGTAAGCAAGGGGCAAGCCCTTCATCATGGTGAGAAGCGTTATCAGGCCGCCGTAAACGCGCCCTGTCTTTCCCCTTATGAGCTCAGCCATATCCGGGTTCTTTTTCTGTGGCATGATTGAGGAGCCTGTCGCGTAAGCGTCGGAGACTTCAGCAAAGCCGAAAGCGTCGCTGGACCATAAAATAATCTCCTCGCAAAAGCGGCTTAAATGCATCATGACGATTGAAAGGCATGAAACAAATTCTATACAAAAATCCCTGTCTGAAACGGCGTCAAGGCTGTTTCCGGTAATCTCTTTAAACTCTAAAGCTTCCCTTACAAATTCCCTGTCTATGGGATAAACGGTCGCCGCAAGGGCCCCGGAGCCCAGCGGCATGACGTCTGTCCTTTCGCGGCAATCGTGAAGCCTTTCAAAGTCGCGCCGAAACATCTGGAAATATGCCATAAGATGATGCGCAAGCGTTACGGGCTGTGCCTTTTGCAAATGCGTAAACCCCGGCATTATGGTGTCGGCGTGCTGTTTTGCAAGCAAAAGCAATTCTTTTAGCAAGCCAAGGATTCGCGCGTTTATCTCGTCGATCTCATCCTTTACATACATCCGCATATCGAGAGCGACTTGGTCGTTCCTGCTCCTGCCGGTATGCAGCCGCCTTCCGGCTTCGCCTATGCGTAAGGTAAGCTCGGCCTCGACAAACGAATGTATATCCTCGGCAGTGCTGTCGACCGCTAAATCCCCGCTTTCAACGTCTTTTAAAATATCCATGAGCGCTTTGACAATCGCTTTCGCGTCTTTCTCAGGTATGATACCTTGTCTGCCAAGCATCTCGGCGTGAACCATGCTGCCGGTTATGTCCTGTTTTATGAGCCTTTGATCGAACGAAATTGACGAGTGAAAATGGCTTGCCTGTTTGTCCGTCTGTCCGGTAAAACGTCCGCCCCACAATTTCATTTATCGCTTAACTCCTTTTCGAGATGCTTTTTCATCAGGGCCCTCACGGTCATCGGAAGCCCCAGCAGGTTGATAAACCCTTCCGCGTCCTTGTGGTCGTAAAGGTCTCCGGTCGTGAAGCTTGAAAGCTCCTTATCGTGCAATGAATACGGCGACGCGCTTCCGGCCGGTATGATATTGCCCTTATAAAGCTTTAGGCGCACACGCCCGCAAACGACCTCCTGGGTCTTGTCGATAAAGGCCGACAACGCCTCTCTTAAAGGAGTAAACCACTCGCCTGTATAGATAAGCTCGGCAAGCTCATGTCCTACGACGGCCTTAAACGCCTCGGTCTGCCTGTCGATGCAAAGGCTTTCCAATTCCTTGTGCGCCGCGTAAAGAATCGTTCCGCCGGGCGTTTCATATACCCCGCGGGATTTCATTCCGACGACCCTGTTTTCCACTATATCAACAACGCCGACGCCGTTTCTGCCTCCTATCTCGTTTAGCGCCTCAATCAACCTGATGGGCGGCAGAAAATCACCGTTCAGCTTCACCGGGATACCGTTTTCGAAATCCAGCTCAATATATTCCGGTTTATCGGGCGCGTCCTCAGGCGGAACGGACATTTGCAGCAAATGCCTGTAATTCGGCTCCATCGAGGGGTCCTCAAGCTCTAACCCCTCATGGCTCAGATGCCATAGGTTTTGGTCGCGGCTGTAGCTTTGCTCCTTAGCCATAGGAACCTCAAACCCGCGCTGTCTGAGATAATCCATCGCGTCCTCGCGTGATTTTATTTCCCAAATCCTCCACGGCGCGATAATCTTAAGCCACGGAGCCAACGCCTTTATCGTCAGCTCAAAGCGTATCTGGTCGTTGCCCTTGCCGGTCGCCCCGTGGCAAATCGCACCGGCGCCCTCTAAAAGCGCGACGTCGACAAATTTCTTTGCGATCAAAGGCCGCGCTATAGAGGTTCCGAGAAGGTATTTGCTCTCATAGACGGCGTTTGCTTTTAGCATAGGATAAACATAGCCGGTTATAAACTCTTCTCTTGCGTCTATAACGGTCACCTTATCCGCGCCAATTTTGATCGCTTTATCCTCTAGTTCTTTATAATCGGAACAATAACCCACGTCAACGCAGCAGGCGATGATTTCACAATCCTTATAGTTTTCCCTTAGCCACGGTATGATCACCGTTGTGTCCAGCCCTCCGGAATAAGCCAATACAATTTTATTATTCATTTCTAAAGCCACCCTTTCATTCGACCGTTTTAGGAGCAATGAACATTTCATCGCTTAAGTCCGGCGCGTTTTTCAAAATCAGCTCCCGGTCGAAGGAGGCGTGCACCTCATCCTCCCTAAAAGCGTTCGCGTTGTCAAACGGATGGCTGCGTTCCGGCACATTTTCCGTGTCAAGCTCCCCGAGGCGTTCCATGCCGCTAAGGATTTCCCTTAAGTCCCCTTTTAAGCGGCGTTTCTCATCATCGACAAGCGTAAGGCAGGATAAATCCTCTAAATATGCAATCAGGCCGTCGTCGATCGTCACTATACATTTCCCCTTTTAGTCCAGTATTTTTATAAAAGCACTCCTTTCATTTTATCATCCCCATATCGTCAAGTAAATACAAATTTTTCAAAATGCTTTATGCGCTCATATCGCCGTTAGGCGGTTTCGGCAAGCTCACGTCATTAACGCCCAAAACTCCGGCCGGCCCCGACAGGCTCACTTCACCGTCGCCTCGGGTCCAATTCACTCTAAAAGCGTTTCCGCCCATATGAACGGCCGTTTCATTATGAAGCACTTTCTGCAGCATCATCGCGGCTGTTCCTGCCACACAGGCTGCCTCCAGCGTAAACGGAATCTCACCCTCACCGCGCTGCCAAAGCCGCGCCTTTACGCTTTCCTTATCAAGAACCTCTATAAATACGATGCTTGCGCCTTTCGGGAAAAGCACATAATTCCCAAGGGCATAGCCAAGCGACGGCACGTCAACCGCATCCACATCGTCGACAAATACGGCGCCGTGCGGCGTGCCAAAAGACATGGCCGTGACCTTGTGCCATTCGCCTTTTACGTTGAACGGCCTGTTGATGCAGCGGGTCGGGGGAGGCTCGTTTATAACCGGGACAAGGACAGGCGCCGTGATCGGCTTGCCCAATGAAACTGTTACGTTGTTGTTTGTTTTCATGTTTTTTTCCTCCTTAAATCACATAAATCGTTAGACAACTCCTTGCTGAAGCATCGCTTCAGCAACTTTCCGAAAGCCCGCGATATTGGCGCCCGCGACAAGATTTCCTTTCATGCCGTAGCGCTCCGCAGCCATAGAACATTCGGTATATATATCGTGCATAATGCTCCTAAGCCTGCAATCGACTTCTTCAAACGCCCATGACATCCTTGAACTGTTTTGAGCCATTTCCAGCGCGGAAACCGCCACTCCCCCCGCGTTTGCGGCTTTGCCGGGCGCGAAAAACACGCCGTTGTCCTGTAAATAATGCGTCGCTTCCAAATCCGTCGACATATTTGAGCCTTCGGCTACAGCCATACAGCCGTTCTTTACCAGCAGCTCGGCCCCGTTTTTTAGAAGCTCGTTTTGTGTGGCGCACGGAAGCGCAATATTGCAGGGGACAGACCATACGAGCCCGTTTTCGACGTATTCCGCGGTTTTTTTGACCTTTAGATATTCGCTGATCCGTCCTCTTTGCACTTCTTTAATTTGCTTCACCGCATCTAAATCTATACCGTCACCGTCGTATATATAGCCGTTCGAGTCGCTCATCGTAACGACCTTTGCGCCAAGCTTTACAGCCTTTTCAGCGGCGTAGATCGCGACGTTGCCGCTGCCGGAAATTACAACCGTCTTATCCTCGAACGTCGTATTTTTCGCGGCCAGCATATTTTCCATCATATAAACAAGCCCATAGCCCGTAGCTTCGGTGCGCACCAAAGACCCGCCGTATGTCAGGCTCTTACCGGTAAACGCCCCCTCATATTGCCCGGTCAGGCGTTTATACTGCCCGTACATAAACCCGACCTCACGGCCCCCCACGCCGATGTCTCCGGCGGGGATATCCTGGTCGGCCCCTATATGCCGGTATAGCTCGTCGATAAAGCTCTGGCAGAACGCCATGACTTCGCGGTCGGACTTGCCTTTTGAATCAAAATCCGACCCGCCCTTGCCGCCGCCTATTGGCAGTCCGGTTAATGAATTCTTGAAAATTTGCTCAAAAGCCAAAAATTTTATAATGCTCAAATTCACGCTCGGATGAAACCGCAGCCCGCCTTTATACGGGCCGATGGCGCTGCTGAACTGAACCCTGTAACCCCGGTTGATCCTTACTTTCCCCGAGTCGTCAACCCACGGCACCCTGAACATGACCTGTCTTTCCGGTTCGATCATGCGCTCTAATATCCCGGCCTTTTCGTACTTCGGATGTTCATCTAAAAAAGGCGTAAGCGAGGGAATTATTTCAGTCATAGCCTGATGGAATTCCGGCTCGTTCGGGTTTTTCTTTTTTGAATCATCTAAAATCCTCATTGCATAAGACATATTAACCACTCCCTTAAAAGGAACAAAGGCGTTTATCGACAACTGATAAATCAGCTGTCGATAAACGCCTTTGTTTACCGGATATTAGTATAGCATGAAACCCGATAACTGTCAACTATCAATTTTTATTTTTTGCCGCTGTTAGCTTTATGTGAACAGGCCCTAATCAAGCGCGGTTTTAAATCTCCGCATGGCTTCCGATATATTTTCACAGCTTCCAAAAGCGGTCAGCCTGAAGAACCCCTCGCCGTTTGACCCGAAGCCTGAACCGGGGGTTCCTGCGACATTCGCCCTTTCTAGAAGAAAATCGAAAAACTCCCACGAGAGCATATTATCGGGGCATTTGAGCCAGATATACGGAGAATTCCGCCCGCCTGCAAACCATATCCCAAGCTCTGTAAGTGCGTCGGCGATTATCCGCGCGTTTTCAAGGTAATATGCAATATCCCTTTTGATTTGCGACAGTCCCTCGCCTGTAAATACGGCCTCGGCCCCGCGCTGGACGATATACGGCACACCGTTGAATTTTGTGCTTTGCCGCCTAAGCCAAAGCTTGTTAAGAGACGCGCCGCCGCGCTCAAGCTCACGCGGCACGACGGTATATCCGCATCTTGTGCCGGTAAAGCCCGCCGTCTTTGAAAGGGAACAAAATTCAACCGCACACTTTTTGGCGCCGTCTATCTGATATATGCTCGACGGCAGTCCGCCGTCCTGAATAAACGCTTCATACGCGCCGTCAAAGAGGATTACGGCGTCGTTTTCCAAGGCATACTTCACCCACTGCGAAAGCTGTTCTTTATTATACACGGCCCCTGTCGGATTATTGGGCGAACACAGGTATATGATATTCGCTTTTGTACCGGCGTTTGGCATCGGCAGGAAACAATTCTCCAGATTTCCGTCCATATACTCGATCCTGCGCCCCGCCATGATATTTGTATCCACATAGACAGGGTAAACCGGATCGGGAATCAAAACCGTGTTGTCCTCAGAAAAAATATCAAGGATATTGCCAAGGTCGCTTTTCGCGCCGTCGCTTATGAACACCTCGTCATCACTGAGCCGAACGCCCTTACCGGCATAATAGCCGCATACGGCCTGTCTTAAAAACAGATAGCCCTCGTAATCACCGTAGCCGTGGAAAGTATCGGCGGCTCCCATTTCCAAAACGGCTTTGCTCATAGCGGCAACAATCTTTGGCGCAAGCGGGATGGTTACATCGCCGACGCCAAGGCTTATAATTTCGTTGTTTGGGTTTTGCGCTTTATATTCCCGTATTTTTTGAGATACTTTGGCAAACAAATAGCTTTCCTTTAAATCGAAATAATTTTTATTGATATTCATATAGCCGCTTCCTTTCCGCGCCCGCTGGGCGGCCGCATGCTTATGCCGTTACCTAGCAGATAATCCTTGAGCTCCCGCACCGTGTAGTTTAGACTTAACCTCGGCGAATACAGCATACTGCTGATGATTGCCGCCTGTGCCTGTGTAACGGTGAACAGCTCTTTCAAATGCTCGGGCTTTCCCGCCCCGCCCGACGCTATCAGCGGGACCGACAGGCTTTTCTCCGCCAGCTTCATCAGCGCAAGGTCGTACCCTGACAGCGCGCCGTCGTTGTCGATACTGTTAAGGCATATTTCCCCGGCGCCCAGCTCCTGCCCGCGCCGTATCCACTCGGCCGCGTCCATGCCTGTCGCAAGCCTCGCCCCGTCGATGTACACTTCATATCCGCTGGGCATCTTTCCCGTCCGTTTTACCTGCGTTGACAGCACGACACATTGAGAGCCGAAAGCTTTGGCCCCCTCCGATATGATTTCAGGGTTCCTCACCGCCATTGAATCGACGCTGATTTTTTCGGCTCCCGCCTTCAGCGCCTCATACATATCGCCGAGGCTTTTGATTCCGCCGCCGACGGTAAAGGGTATGAATACTCGGCGGGCCACCTTTTTGACCGTCTCTATGTCGATGGCGCGCTTTTCGGCGCTTGCCGTGATGTCGTAGAAAATAAGCTCGTCGATTTGGGCGTCATACATCGTTTCGGCAAGCTCTTCGGCGGGCGCGACGTCTATGTTGTCCTGAAACCCCACCGCCTTAGTCACCCTGCCGTTTACAATATCAAAGCATGCGATCAGCCGTTTTGTCAGCATTAAGAGCCGCCTCCTTTAAGGGCAAGGAATCCGCCAAACAGCGAAAGCCCCGCCTCCCCGCTCTTTTCGGCGTGAAACTGCGCGCCGTAGATGTTATCCCGGTTGACGGCGGCGGTAAACGCCCCGTCATATTCAGCCTCTCCCCACAAATCCGACATGTCTTTAGGCTTCGCGTGATAGGAATTTACAAAGTAAAAGAAGTCGTCCTTTGCGTTGCAAGGGGCGTCTTTTACAAACCGCACCTTGTTCCATCCAATCTGCGGCACCCTGACCCTTGACGCGTCGAATCTTACCACTTGACCTTTGAGCCATCCGAGGCAATCGGCGTTATCCTCCTCGCTTCTCTCAAAAAGAACCTGCAAGCCGACGCAAATGCCGAGAAACAAAGCTTTCCCGTTTAACACGGCTTCTTCAAGCACAGGTATCATATCCATTTCACGCAGAGACTTCATCGTCGCCCCGGCGCTTCCGACGCCCGGCAGGATAATGTGCGTCGCGCCGTCTAAATCCCGCGGACAACGCGCGAAGACAGTCTCATACCCGAGGCGCCGGGCAGCGTGGCCGACGCTCGTGGCGTTACCGGCCTTGTAGTCGATTATAGCAATCATAACGAGACCTTCCGCCGAGCTAAAGCGGCATTTAACAGTCCTGTAAACAACGGATGCGGCTTATTGGGGCGGCTTTTAAACTCAGGATGGAACTGAACGCCGACGAAAAAGCTGTGTCCCGGAAGCTCGACCGCCTCGACAAGGCCGCCGTCCGGCGATGTACCACAGATAACAAGGCCTTTTTCCGTAAGCCGTTCGCGATAATCATTGTTAAATTCAAACCGGTGGCGGTGTCTCTCGCTTATTTCGTCCACGTCATATAAACGTCTTAATAGCGAGCCTTTTGCGATTCTGCACGGGTATGCGCCAAGACGCATAGTGCCGCCGCTGCCTACCATACCAGCTTGACCGGGCATTATGTCGATTACGCGATGGGGCGAGTTTTCCTGAAACTCGCCGGAGTGGGCGCCCTCGAGACCGCAGACATGGCGGGCAAATTCAATCACCGCTATTTGCATGCCAAGGCAAATCCCCAAAAACGGTATGTCGTTTTTCCTTGCGACACGGCATGCGGCGATTTTCCCCTCGATGCCCCTATCGCCAAAGCCTCCGGGGATAATCATACCGTCAATCCCGCTCAATACTTCGCCGGCGTTGCCGCCTGTTATGGCTTCGCTGTCAATCCAGCTTATTTTTACTTTTGAGGATGTTTCATAGCCTGCGTGGTTTAAGCTCTCCATAATGGAAAGATACGCGTCATGAAGCTTTACATATTTCCCGACGATGGCGATGTTGACTTCCTTTTTCCTTGCTGCGATCTTTTTCGTCATTACCCGCCATTCTTTCAGATCGGGCTTCGGCGTTTTAAGCTTAAGCTCGCGGCAAACCACCTTATCAAGGCCGTTTTGATGCAGCATAAGCGGCGCTTCGTACAAACACGGAAGGGTCATGTTCTCGATGACGCAGTCAGGCTTTACGTTGCAGAAAAGCGCAATCTTATCCTTGATGCCGTCGCTTATCGGCTCGTCGGCCCGCGCAATTATGATTGTCGGCGAAATGCCCATGGACCGCAGCTCCTTTACCGAATGCTGCGTGGGCTTTGACTTATGCTCACCCGAGCATTTAAGATACGGAATCAGCGTCACATGGATAAACAGGCAATCCTTTTTGCTTTTCTCGATCGATATCTGGCGGATAGCCTCCAAAAACGGCTGGCTCTCGATGTCGCCGGTCGTACCTCCGATCTCGGTAATCAACACGTCGGCGCCGCTGTTTTCGGCCCCCGAGTAGATAAACGCCTTGATCTCCTGCGTTACATGGGGGATCACCTGAACCGTTCCCCCGAGATAGCCGCCCGCGCGTTCGCGCTGAAGCACACTGGAGTACACCTTACCCGACGTAAGGTTTGAGAGCTTTGTCAGGTTTTCGTCAATAAACCGCTCGTAGTGCCCTAAGTCAAGGTCTGTTTCCGCGCCGTCGTCCGTGACGAACACCTCCCCGTGCTGGAACGGGCTCATGGTGCCGGGATCGATGTTCATATACGGGTCGAGCTTCTGCGCCGCGACTTTAAGCCCCCGCTGCTTGAGAAGCCTGCCTAAGCTCGCGGCGGTGATGCCTTTGCCGAGCCCCGATACAACTCCGCCCGTCACAAAAATATATTTCGTCATTATCGCTCCCCCCGATTAAATATTAGACCTCTTGCGAAAAAAATTGGCGATGCAATCTCTTCATTCCCACTCCACCGTCGCCGGAGGTTTTGAGGTAATATCATAGACAACGCGGCTGACCGCAGGTATCTCGCTTGTGATCCGCGACGATATGCGCCCTAAGACGCTGTTCGGCAGCGCAGCGTATTCGCATGTCATAAAATCGCCCGTCGTGACCGCGCGGACCGCGATAACGTAATCATATGTCCTGAAGTCACCTTTGACGCCGACAGAACGCGTGTCTGTCAGCACCGCGAAATATTGGTCCGGCTTTCGCTTCATCCTGCCGATTTCCTCGCGGAGCACAGCGTCGGCACTGCGCAGGATATCCAGCTTTTCGCCGGTAACCTCTCCCATTACGCGGATTGCAAGCCCCGGACCCGGAAACGGCTGGCGGTTTACAAGTGATTTCGGAAGCCCCAGCTTCTTCCCGAGTGCGCGCACCTCATCCTTAAAGAGCCCTGCCAGCGGCTCGATGACGCCGTCAAACGCAAGTATTTCCGGCAGCCCGCCCACATTGTGATGGCTTTTTATGGTGGCGCCGTGTCCTCCTCCGGACTCGACAATATCGGGATAGATAGTCCCTTGCGCCAAAAAGGGCACGTCCCCGAGCTTTGCGGCTTCCTCCTCAAAAACGCGGATGAACGCTTCGCCGATTATCTTCCGCTTTGCTTCAGGATCGGCAATACCTTTTAGCTTGGCAAGAAACCGCCTTTCCGCGTTCACGCGTATAAACCTTAGCTTCCGCTTTGAAAACACGCGCTCTATCTCATCGCCCTCACCCTGCCTCATGAAGCCGTGGTCGACAAAAATGCAGACGAGCTGCCCCGGTATGGCCTTTGACAGCAGAGCGGCGCATACCGACGAATCAACCCCGCCTGAAAGGGCAAGCAGCACGTTTTTGTCGCGGGCTTTCTCTTGTATGTCCGCGACTTGGGTATCTATGTAATCGTCGAGCCTGTAATCCTTCGCCGCGCCGCAGACGTTATGCAAAAAGCTTTCTATGATCCCGCGCCCACCCTCCGTATGCTTGCTTTCGGGGTGAAACTGCACGCCGTAAAGCTTCCTGCCTTTATCCTCGCAGGCCGCGATGCAAGAGCCGGTGCGCGCCGTCGCCGCAAAGCCGTCAGGCAGCCGCGTCACGGCGTCCATGTGGCTCATCAAGGCTAAAAACGGCTTTTGAGCGGAATCCTCGGGCGTCACTAAAACGCGCCCGTATTCTCCCGCCGCGCCGGGTGAGACTTCGCCGCCCAGCATATGGCACATCATCTGCATCCCGTAGCAAATACCAAGAATAGGGATGCCAAGCGCAAAGAGTTTTGAATCGCACCGCGGCGAGCCTGGAAGATACACGCTGTTCGGCCCGCCTGTCATGATGATACCGGTCGGCGCTATCCTTCGGATTTCGTCGGCCGTGATATTGCCCGGCTTGATTTCCGAATACACCGACAGGCTCCTGACCATACCGGCGATCAATTCCTTATACTGGCCGCCGAAATCCAATACCAATATGGTTCCGCTCATATCTCAACGACGCCTTCATAGACCTTTTTGCACTCGCCCGTCATAAAGACGGCCTCATCGGTATACCTGACGATCAGGTGTCCGCCGAGAAGCTGCACCTTGACGTCCTCGCCCTTGCCGCAATGCCCGTTTAAAACGGCGGCAACGACCGCGGCGCAGGAGCCGGTGCCGCAAGCGCGGGTCTCGCCGCTGCCGCGTTCCCATACGCGCATCTTCAAATGCTTTCGGTCAACGACCTCCACAAACTCGGCGTTTACCCTGTCGGGGAACAGCGGGCTGTATTCAAACAGCGGCCCGACACCTTTGACGTCGAATTTGTCCACGCTATCGACAAAAACTACGGCGTGCGGGTTGCCCATAGAAACGCATGTGATATCGTATTGAACGCCGCCTATCGTCACAGTCCTTGCGGTCACGCTGTCGCCCTCGAGGTCCACGGGGATCTTCCCGGGCCTAAGCTCGGCGGGCCCCATGTTCACCTTAACGGACATAACTTTCCCATTTTGCGTTGACAAGTGCATTTCCTTTACACCGCTTTTTGTTTCGATCATCATATGCCGTTTTGGCACCATTTTGTTGTCATAAAGATATTTCGCCACGCATCGGATGGCGTTTCCGCACATATTGCCCTCAGAGCCGTCGAGATTGAACATCCTCATTCTGGCATCGGAGATTTCCGAGCGCAGAATCAGCACCACGCCGTCGCCGCCCACGCCCGTATGCCGGTCTGCCAGAAACACTGACAGCGATTCGGGCGAATTTATTTCAAGGTCAAAGCAGTTGATGTAGATATAGTCGTTGCCGCAGCTTTGCATTTTCGTGAAGGGAAGCTGTATCCGGCTGTCCCTTAGGTTATTGATGTCCACAAGCTCGGTATTGATCTCGCTGTATCCCGAAAGCAGGCTGTCCGCAAGGGCGTTTGCCGTATCTATGGACGTTAGGCACGGGATACCGAGAGTGCAGGCCTTCCTCCGGATTCTGACGCCGTCGAAAGCAGGGTCCCTGCCCTTTTCGGAGGTGCAGATGACGTAGTTCACCTTACCGCTTGCCAAAAGCGTTTCGGTATTGCTGTCCTTGCATTCGCGGATTTTTTCAACTGTCTGTACATTAAAGCCCTTCCCCTCAAGGAACCGTGCGGTTCCGTGCGTCGCGTACAGTGAAAATCCGCATTGCGTCAGCTTTTTCGCGATCTCGGCGATCTCCGCCTTGTCGCCGTCCCGAACGGTAATCAATACGCCGCCATGCTTTTTCATCGAATATCCCGCCGCGATAAGGCCCTTATAAAGCGCCTCCTCAATGTTCTTTCCGATTCCCAGCACTTCACCCGTGGATTTCATTTCAGGCCCTAAATGGGTATCAACCCCCGTCAGCTTCTCAAATGAGAAGACAGGGACCTTGACCGCGTAATAGGGAGGTATTTTCGCAACGCCCGAGGAATACCCGAGTTCTAAAAGCGTTTTGCCGACGCTTAGCTTAGTGGCAAGCTCGCACATCGGAATGCCGGTAATCTTGCTGATATACGGAACGGTTCTCGACGCGCGCGGATTGACCTCGATGACATAGATATCGTTTTCATATAGTACATACTGGATGTTTACAAGTCCCTTTACGTCTAAGGCCATGCAAAGGCTTTTGGTTACCTCAAAAATCTTCTCGGCAAGCTCGTCGTCCGTGTGGATCGCCGGATACGCCGCGATACTGTCGCCCGAATGAACGCCGGTGCGCTCGACATGCTCCATAATACCGGGGATCAGTATGTCACAACCGTCGCAAATTGCGTCGACCTCAATCTCGCGGCCCTCAAGGTATTTGTCGATCAGCACCGGGTTTTCCTGTTCCTGGCGCATGATTATCTCGATGTATTCGCTGATGTCCTCCGGCGAAAACGCGATGACCATGTTCTGTCCGCCCAGCACATATGACGGGCGCATCAGTACCGGGTAGCCGAGCTTTTCAGCGGCCGAAAGGGCCTCGGCTTCGCTCATGACTCCGAATCCTTTCGGGCGCTTGATGTTAAGCCTTTCCAGCAGCGTGTCAAACCGCTCCCTGTCCTCGCAAATATCGATGCTGTCGGCACAGGTCCCAATGATGTTCACACCGCGCTCATGCAGCTTTTTCGTCAGCTTGATGGCCGTGCCGCCGCCAAATGCCACGATAACGCCCACCGGCTGCTCGATCTCAATAACGCTCATCACGTCGTCGATACATAACGGCTCGAAGTACAGCCTGTCGGCCGTATCAAAGTCCGTTGACACCGTTTCAGGGTTATTGTTTATAACAACGACCTCATAACCCATTTCTTTTAGCGTCCACACGCAATGAACGCAGGCGTAGTCGAACTCTATGCCCTGCCCGATCCGTATCGGGCCGCTTCCCAAAACGACGACTCTTTGTTTTTCGCTTTTCTGGATGAACGGAAGCGCCTCGTTTTCCGCCCCGTTTATGGTGGAATAAAAGTATGGGGTCTTCGCTTCAAATTCCGCCGCACAGGTATCGACCATCTTATAAGCCAACCGACAACTGTTCGCGGACGGTTGACGGCTTGCTATATTCTCAAGCCCGTGTAAAAACCAGCGATCCACTTTTGTTGTCATGTAAATATCATCTATCGCGATTCCGCGCTTGATCGCTTCGTACAGCACAAACAGCCGCTCGTCGGTCACGGTATCGAGAAGCGAGCGTATCTCATCGTCGGTTTTAAGCGACACGCGCGGATGGTCAAGATGATAAAGGCCAAGCTCCGCGCCTCGCACCGCCTTTAAAAGCGCATCCTCAAACGTATCGGCTATCGCCATGACCTCGCCTGTCGCTTTCATTTGCGTTCCCAGCGCTTTATTTGCGTAAACAAATTTATCAAACGGCCACTTTGGGAACTTCACAGCCACATAGTCGAGCACCGGCTCAAAAGCGGCGTAGGTAGTACCCGTGACGGCGTTTGTTATCTCGTCAAGGGTGTAGCCGATGGCAATCTTGGTAGCCACCTTTGCAATGGGGTAGCCCGTCGCCTTGCTGGCAAGCGCTGACGAGCGCGACACGCGCGGATTGACCTCGATAACGGCATATTCAAAGCTGTCGGGGTGCAGGGCAAGCTGGACGTTGCAACCGCCCTCGACGCCCAGCGCCCTGATGATATCCAAGGAAGCCGAGCGCAGCATCTGGTACTCCCTGTCGGCCAAGGTGACTGCGGGCGCTATGACGATGCTGTCCCCCGTATGCACGCCTACAGGGTCGAAGTTTTCCATTGAGCAGACGATGATTGCGTTGTCGGCGCGGTCGCGCATGACTTCAAATTCGATCTCTTTCCAGCCGGCGATGGATTTCTCAATCAATATCTGGCCTATTGGCGACAATTGGATGCCGCCGCCTGCGATCTTGCGCAAATCGGCTTCGTCGGCGGCAATACCGCCGCCCGCGCCTCCCAGAGTGAACGCCGGGCGTATGATTACCGGATACCCGATCTTATCTGCAAATTCGACCGCCGTTTCAACGTCGGTGGCTATGACCGACGGAACGCACGGCTGCCCGATTGAGAGCATGGTTTCCTTAAAGATTTGCCTGTCCTCAGCTTTGTCGATCGTCTTTGGCGAGGAGCCCAAAAGCCGCACGCCCATCTTCTCTAAAAAGCCTTCCTTGGCAAGCTGCATACAACGCGTCAAGCCGGTCTGCCCGCCTAAGCTCGACAAAATACTGTCGGGGCGCTCCTTCTCAATGATGCGTTTAATCGTTGTCAGCGTCAGCGGCTCAATATAGATTTTATCGGCAATGTTTTCGTCGGTCATAATTGTCGCGGGATTGGAATTGACAAGCACAATCTCAATATTGTCTTCGCGAAGAACGCGGCATGCCTGTGTACCTGCGTAGTCAAACTCCGCCGCTTGTCCTATGACAATCGGCCCGGAGCCGATAACCATTACTTTCTTGATATTCCTATCAAGTGGCATATACTTCACTCCTCAGGGTCTGTTGACATAAAGCTAACAGCCCATATTTTCGGCGGGTTTTGCACCTTCCTGCGTCATCGTCGGTCGGAATACAAAAAGTATTCCTCCGTCCTCTTCCTTGAAATACACGAAAACCCACTCGAAAATCTGTGCATTCCATTTATGTCAACAGACCCTAGAAAATTTCTTTATCGGGCCGCCGCCGCTTTAATGTTTTTTACAAACCGGTCGTACAGAAACACCGTGTCAAGCGGACCGCTGCGCGCCTCGGGATGAAACTGCACGGAAAAAGAGCCGCCGTAGTCAAGCCCTTCGCATGTGCCGTCGTTTACGTTCATAAAGGAGCTGTCGTCGGCGACCACCGCGTAACCGTGGTTCTGGCTTGTAATATATATGCGTCCCGTCTGTAAATCCTTGACCGGCTGGTTCGCCCCCCGGTGGCCGAATTTGAGCTTTTTAGTCTTGTATCCTTTTGCCCGCGCTAACAATTGATGCCCGAGGCATGTGCCGAAAATCGGCACCCCTGCCTTTATCAGCTCGCGGATCTCCTCAACGATTCCGTCGTTCGCGGGGTCCGCGGGATCGCCGGGGCCGTTCGACAGCATAATTCCGTGAGGTTTTGTTTTTAAAATTTCATCGGCAGGCGTGTCGTGCGGGAAGCTTAATACTTCACAATCCCGCGCTTTAAGCGCCTCAGATATAGCGCGCTTTGCGCCGAAATCCATCATCGCCACGCGAAATGAGCCGTCGCTTAGCTTCTCAACCGCACTTGATGAAACGGCGGCGACGGAGCCCTTGACGGAATAGCCCCTTACTTCGTCAAGGTCGGCGTCCGTCGGTTGCGATACGGTGATTTTTCCGTTCATTACTCCATTTTCGCGAATCATTTTTGTAAGCGCGCGCGTATCGATACCGCAAAGCCCGATAATACCGCGTTCTTTCAGGAAAGCGTCGAGGTCTGCCGTGCTTCTGAAGTTTGAGGGATGCTTGCACGGATGCTTTACGATGTACGCTTTCGCCGCAACGGACGAGCTTTCAAAATCAGATGGGATCACGCCGTAATTGCCGATGAGCGGGAAAGTCTGAAGGACTATCTGCCCGTAATGGCTTGGGTCGGTCAATGTTTCCAGGTAGCCGGTCATCCCGGTGGTAAAAACTATCTCCCCCGTGACGCCGCCATAAGCGCCGAATGGCACTCCCTCAAAGACCGTGCCGTTTTCAAGTATTAGGTATGCGGTCATTTTTTAAAGTACTCCTCTCAAAAACATCCTTTTCTCTCGCGCCGCTGGGCCGTCTCCGGCAAAACATGCTGTGCAGAAAGGCAACGCGCTTTCTGTAGCTTTAAGTCTCATAAGTTTTTAGTATCCCCTCGGCGACCTCCCTTTTCGTAAAACGCATATCCATCGCCTGTTTTTCGATAAAGCGGTGGGCTTCCTTTTCGCCCATATTCATATAGGATATCAACAGGCATTTCGCTCGGTCCACAATGCGTATATCCTCGATTTTTTGTTTCAGCTTTGCATTTTCGGCCTGAGCCCGCCGCAACCTACTTTGCGCAGCCCCTGCCAATTTCAGCGCCGACCAAAAAACGGCTTTGTTTACCGGCTTTGAGATTGTCAGAACGCCGTCGTCCTCGCAAATGGCGGACACCGCGTCAAAGTATTCGCTCTTTACCACCAGTATGACTTGTAAAGCCCCATTTAAGGCGACTTGGCGGGAAAAGCTTTCCCCTGACTCGTCACGAAGCGGCGCGTTAATAATCATTAAATCGAAATCGCGTTCTAAAAGAAGCCTTCGCGCCTCGCCGCAGGACCGTATGGCTGCGATTTGATGAAAGCCTGCCGCGTTTAGCAGCTCGGTAAGGGTCTCCGTCCCTTTTTCCGAACATGAGACAATCAGTACGCTGTCCATCCCATCGCCCCCTCCTATCAGCTGACATTTAGAAGCTGTTCACATAGCTCAAAACACCGTTACCGCGGCGATTTTCTCGCCATAATGGGTTAATAATTATGGAAGTAGCGTTCCTTATAAAAGGCTGTCTTATCTTTTGCCGCGTGAAAATCCGCGGCCTCGGCTTTTTTAATTGTAAGATACTTTAACATCAGCTCCCCGCCAATCACGGTTTTTATAAATTCGCTTGCTTCGGCAAGCCTGATTGCCGAATCCAAGCTGTCCGGCAGCGTCGCTAAGTCTTTTGTGACGCTTTTGTCCGCGGTGTATAAGTCGGCGTCAACAGCGGGCGGCAGAGCAAGACCGTTTTCGATCCCGTCAAGTCCCGCCGAAAGAATCAGGGCAAACGCGAGATAAGGGTTGAGCGACGGGTCGGGCGAGCGCAATTCAATCCTGACTTTTTCGCCGGACGCGGCTGGGATTCTTATGAGCTGCGAGCGGTTTTGGTGCGACCATGACACATATTTGGGAGCTTCATACGCGCCAAAGCGCTCGTATGAATTTGCAAGCGGATTGAGAAACAGCGTCATTTCAGGAGCTTTTGAGAGGATACCCGCCAAAAAGCTTTCCGCAGTATCCGAGTGCTCGCCGCTGTCCGCGTTTTTGAAAATGTTGCACCCTTTATGCGTGAGCGATAGGTTTACATGAAGGCCGTTTCCTGCCAAGTCCGGTATCGGCTTCGGCATAAACGACGCGAACAGGCCTCCGCGCGCGGCAATCGCCTTGACGACCGATTTGAACGTCAAAAAGTTATCGGCGCAGCTAAGGGCGTTTGAGAATCTGAAGTCTATCTCGTTTTGACCCGGACCGCGTTCATGGTGCGAAGTTTCCGGCATTATGCCCATTTCCTCAAGCGTCAGGCATATTTCGCGGCGTATATCCTCGCCCTTGTCAAGGGGCGAGACGTCAAGATACCCGCCCTTGTCGAGCGTTATATCGGTCGCCTCGCCGTCGTCGCCGGTCTTAAACAGATAAAACTCGCATTCCGCGCCAACCTTGCAGGCGTAACCCATTTTTTCGTATCTTTCGGCTACTTGCCTTAACAGAAACCTGCCGTCATGCAAAAACACCGAGCCGTCCGGAGTCTTAATGTCGCAGTAAAAGCGCGCGACCCTGCCGGGCCCCGGCCTCCAGGGCAGCACCGAGAGCGTGGCGGGGTCCGGGAACAGGAACAGGTCGGACGCTGTCACATCGCGAAAGCCGCGTATCGCGCCCGCGTCAAAGGACACCCCGCTTTCAAACGCGGACTGAAGCTCATCCGACATAATGGAAATATTCTTTTGAAATCCCAAAAGATCGCAAAAGCTAAGCCGTATAAACTTAACGTCATTCTCCCTTACGAATTCCAATACCTCGCTAGCGGTAGTGTTCATGCGGATTTCTCCTCCTATTCTACGGTCACGCTTTTTGCCAGATTGCGCGGCTTATCTATGTCAAGACCCTTGTTTGCCGCCACATAATAGCTCAATAGCTGCATAACTATCACGGACAGCGACGGCGAAAGCAATTCGGGAACCTCCGGCAAGCCGATACAAGATATTATACCATCAGGATGGACGTCCTGACAAGAACCAATCATAAGCACCTTGGCTCCGCGGCTTGCCACCTGCTCTATGTTGCTCATAATCTTCCCGCGCAACCTCCCGCAGCCCGATATCGCAACGACCAGGGTATTCTCCTCCACAAGCGCGATTGCGCCGTGTTTCAGCTCGCCGCCCGCATACGCCTCCGAGTGCACGTAGGATATCTCCTTGAGCTTGAGGGAGCCCTCAAGCGCGATTGCGTAATCGATATTTCTGCCGATAAAAAAAATATTTTTATATCCGACGCATGTTGACGCGTATTTCTGGATTGAATCGACATTCTTTAGAACCTGCGCCGCCTTATCGGGCAGGGCCGCAATTTCCGCCAGCAGCTCCTGCTCAGATTCGCGCGAAATCCTGCTAAGCTTTGCGGCAAACCTGACCGCCAGTATATACAAAAGCACAAGCTGCGCCGAAAATGCTTTTGTCGTCGCAACTGCGATCTCCGGCCCCGCCGCCGTAAACAGGCAGGAGTCCGATTCCTTTGCGATTGTGCTTCCCACAACATTGACAATGGCAAGGGTTTTTGCGCCCTTTGCCTTCGCTTCCCGCATGGCCGCGATCGTATCGGCGGTCTCGCCGGACTGGCTAATTAAAATAACAAGCGTTTTCTCATCGACAACGGCGTCCTTATACCTGAATTCGCTTGCAAGCTCCACTTCGACGGAAATCCTGCAAATCCGCTCGAATACATATCTTGCCACAACGCCCGCGTTATACGCCGAGCCGCAGGCCGTGATTACGAGCTTATCAATACTTGTGACGTCAATGCTTTCGATCGGCTCTTTGTTGTCTCCCTTAATAGATTGCACAGTATCTCTTAGCACCCTTGGCTGCTCCATGATTTCCTTGAGCATGAAATGCTCATACCCGCCCTTTTCGGCGCTGTCGACGCTCCATGTCACGGTTTCAAGCGTCTTTTGGACAGGTTCCTTATCCATATTAAAAAACCGCACCCCGTCCTTTGTGAGTGCCGCGATTTCATTGTCGCTTAAGTAATAAACCTTGTTTGTGTATTTAAGTACGGCAGGCACGTCGGACGCGATAAACTGCCCGTGTTCGCAAACACCGATAATCAGGGGATTGTCTTTCTTGACGGCGATAAGCGTATCGGGATCGTCAGCGCACATGATTCCGAGAGCGAAGGAGCCTTCCAGCGCCCTTGTCACCCGTATGACGGTATCGAGCAAATCGTCGCCCCGATATTTTTGTGCGTAGTATTCGGCAAGCTGCGCTATCGCCTCACTGTCGGTCTTAGAGGAAAACTCTATCCCCTTTGGCACAAGCCGCTCTTTTATATCCTTATAGTTTTCAATGATGCCGTTGTGGACGACGGCGATTTTATTCCGGCTTCCCAAATGGGGATGGGAGTTTTCGTCCGACGGCTCCCCGTGTGTCGCCCAGCGTGTATGACCGATGCCCATACGGCTTTTGAGCGGCTGATCCTTTAGCCTTTCCTCAAGCGCCGCAAGACGGCCCTTTTGCTTGACTACGCCGAAGCCGTCCTCTACGCAAACCGCGATCCCCGCCGAATCGTACCCGCGGTATTCAAGTTTTTTCAGTCCTTCGATAATGATGGGGACAGCGTTTTCCTCTCCCACATAGCCGATAATTCCGCACATAATCACAATGCCTCCTGTCGTTTAGTTCGCTGTATACAATTGCTTATACGGGTTTCTCGCGTTCGGCCTTAAAAGCATAAACCTGTCTTTCATAATTTTCCGGACGTCAATGCCGAAGTATCCGGCGAATTTTGTGATGTACGGCTCAATTTCGCTCAAATCACCGGCGACCGCCGCCGTCACCTGCGCCGGTAAGTTAACGAGCTCCTTTTCCGTCCTGATGTAGATCGTTCCGCCGTGCATGCCGGTTCCCGTGAAGTTTCCCACGGGTACGTCCTTTGAGCCGATGCCAAGCACCACAATCAGGCCGCCTGCAAGATATTCGCCCAAAAAGCTGCCCACCTCGCCGCCTATGATGATTACCGGCTTTTTATCCTTGTATTCCTTCATATGTATCCCGGTCCTGTAGCCGGCGTTTCCCTTTACATAGATATTCCCGCCGCGCATGGCGTAGCCCAGCGCGTCGCCCGCGCTGCCGTCTATGATAATTTCCCCGTCGTTCATCGTGTCGCCGACGGCGTCCTGCGCGTTGCCGTTGACCCTGATTACCGCCCCGTCAAGATAAGCGCCAAGTGCGTTGCCGGGCGTGCCGTTTATGGTAATTGTTTTGCCTTTCGCGCCGCTTCCGATAAACCTCTGGCCGTAACAATCGTCTATACCGACGTCGCCTTTGGCTAACCTCACGCGCTCGTTTAACTCTTTGAAGCCAAGATTTGCAGCCGATATGTTCACCTTAACCATCACTCCAATACGATGTACTCATCCCGCCCCGCCCCGACGGACACGTATTTTATCGGGCAGCCTACGGCGTCCTCAATAAAGCGGATATACCTTATCGCCGCGTCAGGCAATTCATCCGGCTTGCGGCATTTCGATATATCCGTCTTAAATCCGTCTAAGTATTCATAAACGGGCTTTGCCCTTAAAAGCCTGTCGCCAAAAGGAAAGCGATCGGTTTTCACCCCGTCTGTCTCATACTCGACACAGACGGGAATTTTGTCCATATAGGAAAGCACGTCCAGTTTCGTCAGCGCGAGCTCATCCGCCCCCTGAACCTGTATACCGTACCGGCTTGCCGGAACGTCAAATCCGCCGACGCGCCGCTTCCTGCCGGTGGCGGCGCCGTACTCCGATCCGGCTTCACGCAGCTCATCGGCTTTTGCTCCAAACATTTCCACGGTAAACGGCCCTTCGCCCACGCAGCTTGAATATGCTTTCATAACGCCGATCACGCGGTCAAGCTTCATTCCCGGTATCCCCGCGCCGCAAGTTGCGTAGGAAGCCAAAGTCTGCGATGACGTCGTGTACGGATAAATGCCGTATTCGATGTCCCTGAGCGCTCCGAGCTGCGCCTCAAAGAGAATGTCTTTCCCTGACAAAACAGCTTTAGAAAGGTATTCCGACGTGTCGGCGATATACGGGCAAAGCCGCTTGCCGTATTCATGAAGCCAGCGCATCGTATCCGTTAATTCGGCTTTTCCGCCGTAGCCCGTAAGGGTGAGATTTTTCCATTCAATTATATCGGAAAGCTTTTGTTTCAGCGTCCTAAAATCAAGCAGATCGCCCATGCGCAGGCCCTTTTTGAGATACTTGTCGCCGTATACCGGCGCGATTCCGCGCCTGGTGGAGCCATACCGCTTATCGCTGAGGCGCTCCTCCTCCAGGATATCCTGTGTTTTGTGGTAAGGCATACAGATAAAGGCTTTGTCGCTTATTTTCAGATTCTCAGGCGTAACTTTTACGCCTTTTTCCCAAAGCGTATCGATTTCGCCGCACAGATGCTCCAAATCGACGACCATGCCGCAGCCCATGACATTTACGACGCCGTCGCGCAAAATTCCTGACGGCATCAGGTTTAAGATAAACTTCCCCCTGTCGTTGATGACCGTATGCCCCGCGTTGTTGCCGCCCTGATACCGGCAGATTACGCCGTACCCCTCCGACAGCAGGTCGACCATGCGGCCTTTGCCCTCATCTCCCCAGTTTATGCCGACTATCGCTGTAAGCATATCACATTTGCCTCCTCACACCGTTATCGTGACGTTTACGCCCAACAGACCGCGGTTTGCGTCAAGAACCGTTTTTATCTTCGCGAGAAATTCCTCCGTCTGCTCCTTTGCCATGCCCGTGAACTTATCGGCGCTGAGTATATCTTCCATTTCCGGTTCGGTCAAATCAAACGCCTTATCGTTTAGAATGCGGGCGATCAAATCGTTTTCCCCGCCGTCCTGTTTGATTTTCCCCGCCGCCGCCTGCGAATGCACGCGTATCCTTTCATGTAGCGCCTGCCTATCTCCGCCTTTTTTGACGCAGTGCATCAATATGTTTTCAGTCGCCATGAACGGCAGCTCATCGTCCAGATGTTTTTGGATTATTTTGGGGTAAACGGTGAGCCCGCCCGCTACATTAATCACAAGCGACAGTATCGCGTCGGTTGCAAGGAATGCTTCAGGAATCGATATGCGCCTGTTCGCCGAGTCGTCAAGCGTCCGCTCAAGCCACTGGGCGCTTGCCGTGAGCGCCGGATTGAGCGCGTTCACCGTCACATACCGGGCAAGGGATGCGATGCGTTCGCTTCGCATGGGGTTGCGCTTATACGCCATCGCGCTTGAGCCTATCTGCCCTGCTTCAAAGGGCTCGTCGACTTCTTTTAGGTGCGACAGCAGCCGTATGTCGTTTGAAAACTTATACGCGCTCTGCGCGATGCCCGACAGCACCGAAAGCGTGTAGTAATCGGATTTACGCGTATATGTCTGGCCGCTTGCGGCGTATATCCCTGAAAACCCCATTTTACCGGCAATTTTGCGTTCAAGCTCCCGCACCTTTTCATGGTCGCCGTCAAACAGCGAAAGAAAGCTCGCGCCTGTTCCGGTCGTACCCTTGCAGCCGAGCAGCTTCAGGTTCCCTATAACAAACTCAAGCTGTTCGAGGTCCATCAGCAAATCCTGAATCCATAACGCGGCGCGTTTTCCGGCCGTCGTGGGCTGCGCCGCCTGAAAGTGGGTATACGCAAGGCAGGGCAGCGCTTTATGCTTATCCGCGAAATCATACAGCTTTGAAAGCGCGTTTACCAAAAGCTTTTTTATGTGCAGCAGCGCCTCGCGCTGCAAAATGATGTCGGTGTTGTCGCCCACATAGCATGATGTCGCGCCAAGGTGTATGACCGGCTTTGCAAGCGGGCATTGCACTCCAAACGCGAGGATGTGCGCCATGACGTCGTGGCGCGTTTCAGCTTCAAACCGCGCCGCATCTTTATAGTTTATGTCGTGTATATGCGCTTTCATCTCGTTTATCTGATCTTCGCTTATCACAAGGCCGAGCTCCTTTTGGCTTTCGGCGAGCGCGACCCACAGCTTGCGCCATGTGGAAAACTTGTTGTCGTCGGAGAAAATCATCTGCATCTCCGCGCTGGAATAGCGCTTGCACAGGGGGTTTTCATATCGGTCGGTCATTTTTTGTCCTCCTAAAGGGTTTATTCGCCGGCGTGTTTAACGCCGAGTATCTGAAGTTCCTTCTCGTTTAAGCCCACGCCTCTCAGCATTGCGCGGTTGCCCTTTAAACTTTCTATCGAGTTAATCCCCATGCCGCCCATCATTTCTTTTAATTCATGTCTCCATGCGTTCATCAGGTTTACAAGCCGCTTGTATCCAATTTCCGGATTCATCCGCTTTACAAGCTCCGGCACCTGCGTTGCGATGCCCCAATTGCATTTGCCGCCATGACAGCTTCTGCAAAGGTGGCAGCCAAGCGCCAGAAGCGCCGCCGTCGCTATATACACGCAGTCCGCGCCTAAAGCGACCGCTTTTACGATATCGGCGCTCGAGCGGATACTTCCGCCGACGACGATTGAAACATTGCCGCGGATACCCTCGTCCCGCAATCGCTGGTCGACGCTTGAAAGCGCAAGCTCAACCGGGATTCCGACATGGTCTCGTATGCGCGTGGGCGCCGCTCCCGTACCGCCGCGAAAGCCGTCGATCGCGATGATGTCCGCACCGCTTCTGGCGATGCCGCTTGCAATCGCCGATATGTTGTGGACTGCCGCAATCTTTACAATGACCGGCTTTGTATACCCCGTCGCTTCCTTCAGCGAATAGACGAGCTGCCGCAAATCCTCGATCGAGTAAATGTCGTGGTGCGGGGCGGGCGATATAGCGTCGCTGCCTTCCGGTATCATCCTGGTGCGCGAAACGTCCCCGACGATTTTAGCGCCCGGCAAATGGCCTCCGATACCGGGCTTCGCGCCCTGTCCCATCTTTATTTCAACAGCTGCGCCGCTGTTTAAGTACTGCGTATGGACTCCGAAACGCCCCGACGCCACTTGAACGACAGTATGCTTTCCGTATTTGTAAAAGTCCTCATGCAGTCCGCCTTCGCCGGTATTATAGAGGATGCCGAGCTCCTCGGCGGCGCGCGCCAAGCTCTCGTGCGCGTTATAGCTGATGGAGCCGTAGCTCATTGCCGAAAACATCGCCGGCATCGACAGGAAGAGCTGCGGCGGAAGATTGTTTTTAATCCCGCCGTCTTTACCGCGCTCAATCAGCGTAGGCTTTGCGCCTAGGAATACCTTTGTTTCCATCGGCTCGCGCAGGGGGTCTATTGACGGATTTGTAACCTGCGAAGCGTTTAAGAGAAGCTTGTCGAAATACACGGGATAATCTTCAGGGTTACCCATGCTTGAAAGCAGCACACCGCCGCTGCTTGCCTGACGGTAAAGCTCGTTTATGGTTTTGCCGCTCCAGTTTTTGTTCCCTTTATATGTATTGCCGCTTTTGACAATTTTAAGCGCCCTTGTCGGACACAAAGAAACGCACCGGTGACAGCACACGCATTTTGCGTCGTCGCATACTATCCTGTTTGCGCCGGCTAAGTATTCGTGCGCTTCATTCGCGCATTGGCGCTCACATGCGCGGCAGGCGATGCACCTGTCGGGATTCCTTACGACCTCATAGTCCGGATACAAAAAATTCAAAGGCATTCAGGTTCACCTCCGTTTAAGCGGACAATCACCGGCTGGCCGCCTTTAGGCGACCACACCGCGTCTAAATCCGGCTCAATTATCCTGATGGCGGCCTCTTCGCTTGCGATATATACCGTATCGCCCTTTTCCCCGACCACCATGCTTCTGAGCTTCAGCCTGTCGTTTAGCGCCATAAGCCCGCCCTCAAAGCCGACCAGTATTGAAAACGGGCCGGTGATGAGCTGTTCTGCGAACATGATGCGCAGGTACTCGTGAAGTTGCCTTTCCTTAGGGGCCATGCGTTCGATGGTTTGCCAGAACGGGGCGGCGATAACCGACGCTATCTCTGTAAAATCAAGGCCCTTTTTCCTGTGCAGGTAATCTATGATGTATGTGATAACCTCAGTATCGGTTTGAAGCGTGCACTTATACCCGTACATTTCAATGGCGCGGCGGTTTGCGTCATAAGATGATATCTCGCCGTTATGTACCACCGAATAATCAAGCAGCGCGAACGGATGCGCGCCGCCCCACCAGCCCGGCGTATTTGTCGGGTAACGCCCGTGGGCGGTAAAGCACCAGCCCTCGTATTCCTCAAGCCGGTAAAACCGCCCGACGTCCTCCGGGAACCCCACCGCCTTGAACACGCCCATGTTCTTGCCGCTTGAAAAGACATAAGCGCCGTCAATCGTTGTGTTTACGCGAAATACGCACCGCTCCGCAAAATCGCGCTCGTCAAGCTGGCTTTCGGCCAGCTTAGTGGGAAGCGGCGCGACAAAGTAACGCCATATCAGCGGCTCGTCGGTGATTTCTCTGATTTTCCGCGTCGGTATCTTAGACAGGTTTATGATATCGAAGTGCCTTTCTAAGAACTCCTCGCATTCTTTTTTTGCTAAAGCGGAATCGTAAAACATATGTAACGCGTAATAGTCCTTATATTCGGGATATATCCCATACGCCGAAAAACCCCCGCCAAGCCCGTTCGAGCGGTCGTGCATCACGGAAATGGAGCGTATGATCGCATCCCCGCTCATTCTTACGCCCGATTTATTTATAATCCCCGATATGGCACATCCCGACGGAATCCTTATTTGACCCTCACGCCGCATAAACTCAGCCTCCTGAAAACCAAGCATATAAAGGCGTTCATCACATGATGTACGGGGCGGACAATCCTGCCGGCACCTGACACCATCTGATGAACGCCTTTGTTCAACGATGATATTATACATGAATACCATCAGAAAGTCAATAAAAAATTCTAAACGCTCCCGGATTCATAGGAGAAGCCTTGTCCGTGCACATCCGATACGGTATCTGTAATCATAAACGCCTTTTCATCGTGCTTATTTACGATAGACAGCACCTGTTGATAATTCTTTTTATCAAGCGTAACCATCAGCATCTGCATTTCATTGTTCTTATATGCCCCTATTATGGGTATAATTGTCACGCCGCGGCCTACGTCATGCAAAATATCATGCTTTATCAAATCGCTTCTGTCGCTTATGATATATACCATTTTTTTCTTGTTAATACCGTTTTCAATATAATTCATAGCAGCGGAGGTTATAAAAATAGAGCTGACCGCGTAAAAAAAGGCGTCCACGCTAAAAACGAAAAGGCATAAAATCACAACAATGCCGTCCGTAAAAAATAAACCTACCGAAGTGCTTACGTTAAAATATTTCTTTAATATTAAAGGCGGTATGGAGGTTCCGCCGCTGGAGGCCTTGTTAAAATACAAAATAGAGACGGCCAGACCGAATATCACGCTGCCTACAACCATAGACAGCATCGTATCGGAAACCAATGTTACCTGCGGCACAATGCCGATAAAAATTGGCAGCAGGACTGCTCCTATCACCGTATTTAAAAAGATTTCCTTCCCTAAAAAGACTAAAGTGACGGCAAGCAATGCAAGGTTTCCGATAAGGATAACGGTCGAACGCTCTAATCCCAATAATCTTTCCAATATGATAGCAAGGCCGGTAAGCCCGCCGGCAGCTATATTATGCGGGGCGAAAAACATATTGACGCATACGCTAATCAGAATGATGGCCCCGGTAATATATAAAAGCTTCCTAATCATTTTAATCATAAAAACCGCTCCCATATAATCTTTACATTATGGTGGCGGATTTTAAAATAATTATACAATAACGGGTTTAGCGGGCCTCACCCTACGTGACAGAAGCTCCTTTTCATGCCGGATTGACTTTTTATTCGTTTTTTGTTATCTTTAAAATATAAAACTCATATGCGGCTATGGCGGAACTGGCAGACGCGCCAGACTTCGTTGATGACACTTCGGTGGAGGATTAAGATGACTGTTTATGAGCTTGGAAAAGAATTAAAGGCAATGTACGAAACTGCTCCTAATGGAGAGGCAACGCTAATGATTAGGCTTTTTGGAATTAAATATGCTGATGTCATTAATAGCAATGACTATACAGCTGTTGAAATTGTAAAAGCATCTGGGATCAAAGATTCGTATCATACAGAGGTAAGTAAAGGCATAAAGCTTGCTAGGTATGTTAAGCTTAAGTAAGTATAAGGGTGTGCCAAGACAAAATTACAAAAGAAAAGCAAGTTTTTTACGCTTGCTTTTCCATACGCGGCTATGGCGGAACTGGCAGACGCGCCAGACTTAGGATCTGGTTTCGTAAGAAGTGGAGGTTCAAGTCCTCTTAGCCGCACCAGTATGAGTGTTTATATAGGATTTAAGAATTCTATATAGACACTTTTACATTTACCGTGTCTACATTGATATTTCCAAGAGTTGAGAATATCGGCGAGCAACTTAATCGCACTTACGTTTGGTGATATTTTGTTGTTTGTCATGATTATTTATAGTATAATTGCTTTACATCAGCAAATAAAGGAGGACACTATGAAAAACACCAATGCTTCTCCAATCATTTTTGGATGGGATTTCCAAATAAATGCTGCCATTATATTATTTCTAGAAAATATCAAAGAGGTAAAAAGCATTCGTGTTGAAGGAATGACTGAAGATATTGAAATTACTCTCAACAATGGGAGGAGCATCTACTCTCAGTCAAAGGCTGTGGAGCGAGAGAACGATTATACTAATGTTCTTAAAAAACTTAAGGAAGCTATCATAACCCTTGATGCAGCTTGTAAGCAAGTGAATTGCGAAAAGATTATTTAACGTGAGTTCGATGAAATCAATCACAAATAATCGCATTGCAATCAGATCTGTCGATATTAAGCGATGGCTTGTTAGGCAAAAAAGAGTAAGCGACCAACCCTGAAACAAGATTAACTAGGAAAT
>Ga0099364_10000273_pt1 | contig 87005 bp, 79 predicted proteins | sample TergutTh196P3_FD_73070 | JGI IMG/M metagenome (GOLD analysis project Ga0099364, IMG submission 73070) | Microcerotermes parvus P3 segment gut microbial communities from Pointe-Noire, Republic of the Congo - Th196 P3 | ecosystem: Host-associated > Arthropoda: Insects > Digestive system > Gut ...
CGATTTCGGTAAATCAGCCTAACGGCTGTTAATATAAACCGAACGCAGAAAATACGGGCAGGGGTAGCTATGCTTATTTTTCCCTGCCCGTCCTTGTGCGTTCGTAGCGCATTTATATATAAGGTATAAAAAGACTAAAAATAAGGGGGGCGTAAAATGACAGAAAAACCGAAAATGCTAACGATTGAAGAAGCCGCAAGTTTAGTTAGCGGACTTACGAAATTCCGAATCCGTCAAATGTGTATAGACGGCTCTTTGCCCTGCATTAAAGCGGGTAAAAAATATTTGATTAACAAATCGGTTTTATTTGAAACAATCGGCGAAAAAACCGCATAAAACCTATACTTTTCGGCGTATTTCTCTTGACAAATGCTTATATTTATGATATAATTATAAGTAGGAAATGCGCCGTAAAGTAGGTTAGGAGGACTATTTTATGGCAACAATCGAAAAGCGCGGAAACGCTTACCGTATAAGGGTTTCATGCGGCTATGATATAAGCGGAAAACAAGTGCGACAGACTTTAACATGGATGCCAACCGAGAATATGACGGCAAGGCAGATTGAAAAGGAACTGCAAAGGCAAGCGGCATTATTTGAGCAAGAGTGTATAAAAGGTAATGTTGTTACGGCGGTTAAGTTTCAAACATTAGCGGAAGAATGGCTAAACACCTACGCAAAAATCAATCTTCGCCAGTCAACCTATGAGGGGTATCTAAAATATTTAAAGCGTACATATTCCGCAATCGGGCATTTAAGGCTTGATAAAATCACGACAAGGGACATACAGCGTTTCTTAACAAGCCTTTCACAAGACGGCATAAACGAAAAGACCGGAAAATCGCTTTCACCTAAGACCATACGCAATTATAACGGCTTTATATCGGGTATATTTTCTTACGCAATCAAAATGGGTATGCTGACGGATAATCCTTGTAGCCGTGTTACCCTGCCGAAAAAAGGGCAAACGGAAAAGAAAATCTATACTAAAGAGCAGACGGAACAGTTTTTAAACCTCTTAAATGATGAGCCGTTAAAGTATCGCTTGTTTTTCTCGGTGCTGACGTATACGGGATTACGAAAAGGCGAACTGCTCGGCGTTGAGTGGAAAGACATAGACTGGAATAACGACACGGTAAAAATAAGCCGCTCGTCGCTCTACACAAGGCAAAAAGGCACATACACCGATATAACCAAAACAGAGCGGTCTAAACGCCATATTAAGCTACCTCGATTCCTTGCGTTGCTGTTAGAGGAATACAAAAACGAACAGGACGAGGAGCGGGAACGGCTCGGCGATAAGTGGGAAGATACCGACCGAATATTCACACAATGGAACGGTACGCCCATGTGTCCGCATACTCCCTATAACTGGTTAGGTAAATTTTGCGAGAAAAGCGGGATTCCTTTTTACGGCGTTCATCACTACAGACATCTTTTCGCCAGTCTTGCAATCGGTCAAGGCGTTGATATTGTTACCGTGTCGGGAGCGTTAGGACATTGTAACCCGAATGTCACGCTCGGCGTATACAGCCATTTATTACAGAACGCACAGGAAAAAATTTCAAACGCTGTTGAAAACGCCCTTGACTTCTCTAAAACACAGGCGCAAGCGGGGTAAAACTGAAAATTTCAAAATAAACCCCAAATAAACCCCAAAAGGTGAAATTCCCCAAAAACAAAAACCCGCAAACCCTCTGATAATCAAGGTTTACGAGTTTTGAAATATACAGGGGCGAGAGGACTTGAACCCCCAACTTACGGTTTTGGAGACCGTTGCTCTACCAATTGAACTACACCCCTATATTAACCGAGGTACTAAAACCCCGTTTGTGCTGTTATTTGCGAAAAAATCCCTGCAAAGCCTATTCTATCATAGAAATTAATTTTTGTCAAGCATTTTTATTTATTAAGCGTTTTTTTGGGGAAAAAGGAGACTCTCGCCTTATTCGGACATTAAAAATCGAGAAAATCTGAAAATTCGGAGAACTCGGAAAACTCGGAGAACTCGGATGTTTCCGAACCTTCCGTAAGTTCCGATATTTCGGGAATTTCTGGTATTTCAGGCACTTCCGGAGGTTCCGTAACCTCAGGGCGGTGTCTGTCCGGTATTACGATGCTTCCGTCGGAGCTGTAACTAATGGGACTGCGGGAAAGATAGCTTTGAATCCCTCTTACAATCGCATCCGCTATCCCGTCTTGGTGAACAGGATTAGCCAACGCCATAGCGTCCTCAATATTTCGGACAAAACCCGTCTCGATTAAAACCGAAGGGAATCCCTGCTCTACAGTTACCCAGAAATAACTGCTTTTCGCGCCTCTGTTTTTATCCGCTCTGTCGGAGTAGACGTTATTTGTGAAGTATGACGCTATGCTCTCGGAAAGAGCCGCGGCGAGCGGTTGCGAAAAAGGTGTGTAATAATAAACCTCTGTTCCGCGTACATCACTGTTACCTACAACATTATTAGCATGGATGGAGATGAAAATATCACAGTTATAATCCCGCGCAACAATGGGTCGGGTTTTGGTAGGTATATAGGTCTCCTCTGTGCGAAGGCGAATGACGTTTGCGCCGTGTACGCGGAGTTTTGTTTCTAAGCTCTTTGCTATAGCCAGATTCGCCGAAAACTCTGTTATCTCCCCGATTGCACCGGGGTCGAGTACGGTCGCACTCGTCCCGTAGCCGTGACCGGGGTCAATAACTATGTTATATCCTGCGAGGCTGTTTCTAAGCACGGGGAAGGTGAGCATAAGGTTTCCGCTGTTGTTATAATACGCGCTGTTACCCGCATATACACCTTTAGTTCGCAAACGGAGAATAAGCCGGAACTTTATCGTACCGTCGGCGGTAGTCACCTGCTCCCATCTTCCGGAGCTGAAAACGAGATTGGCGTCAAAGCTCGGAAGCTTAGTCACAGACGTCACGTTATCAAAGGTTATGTAAATATACTCTGCATCAAAAGCGGATATGTTATAGTCACTACCCCAGTTTCGGCTAAATGATAAACCGACAGCCTCGACATTATAGCTTATTTTTGTGTCAAGCGCGATTTCAAAGTAACTGTTATTTTGGAATGTACCGCTCTCAAGCACCGCTAAAGCGTTTTCTCCTATGCCTGTACCGCTTATGATGGAAACATCGGCGGAGTTAAACCTTTTACCCGATTCGGTTGTATAAAACCCACCCACGTCTGAGCTGTAATAATCGAGTGTCCCCGCCGGCAACTGACCGAAGTGGGGGTCGAAAACCGTGCCTGTAGTCTTCGCGTCAAAAACATGAGTGTTATTGCCGTTTAGGCGGACAAAGCTGACCTGCTCATCCCTTCCGCGTACCGCGCTGATTGTGCCGACGATTTCACCCGAACCGAGTACGCTTTCATCGAACATCACGGGATTAAAGTTTACGGGCGGGGGAGGCGCGGGTTTGGCATTTACTGTTATTGTTGCACCCTGCATATTTTCTGTATATCCCATATAGGATGCCTGTATATTGATTTGTCCGAGCGGCTGAACAACGCCGATAATTCCTTCGGGAACCTTATAGCTCCCCGTAAATCGGGTATAGGCAGAGTTTACATACTCGTCCGAAAGTGTACCTTCCTGCTCTTGGAGCCGCACAGACTGCCCGTTTACGGTAGCCGTTACGTTCGCGCCCTTATAGGCTATAGCTTCAAGCGTAATTGAGGTTCCGCCCTCGACGCTGAGTGTTTTTCCGTTCGCAATAGATGCATCGATTTCACGCATAACGATAATTTTACGCTCGATTCTGTATATGTATGTCCTTTCCTTGTGTCTTATGGTGAATACGTTCATACCGATTGAGAGCGGTTCTTCGTAAAAGAAGTTACCCGCCTCATTAAGAATCACTTTTCTGTCGTTAAAATAAACGTCGAAATTGCGGTCGAATGTCCCCATGAAGTCAACAGAGGGTTCAAAGGTGGTGAAATTCAAATTTCTCGGACTGGTCATTACTAATTCACGCATAAGGTGGTCTTCGTCTATTAAATCGTCGTAATATTTTTTCAGCGTCCCTGCGGAATCGAGCTTGTTATCTCTTAGTGAAATATACGAATTAAAAACGCTTCCGCTATAAGCTGATATACTTTCTTTCGCAGTTTTAAGTTGCCTTAAAAGCTGGTCTTCACCCCAACCTTCGCCCATTTTCTCATTGTGGTGAATCAAATACATAGGTATTCCGCCCGCTTCGCTTAGTTCACCCCACCATTGAGCGGACTCCTCAAAAGGCAGAGCGGAGTCGGTCAGTGAGCCGTAGCATCGGAGCATAATATAATCTACATAGCCTTTTTTAATATACTTTCTTGTGTCTGCAAAGCCGTCAAAATAAGCCTGTACGCTGTCATTTGTCGGCGAACCGTCCGCTGAAGAAGAGTCGTTAGCCCACATATCGTTTATCATTACACCCACAGGGACGCTGTTATTAGTTATTCTGATAACTGCACCCGCTGTTTCAAATAGGTATTCGGTACTGTCGTAAAGCCAGTTTTCATAGCCTATGCCCGAACCGCCGCGCATATAGCGCGAGAAATTGTTTATTTCGGGATTATTATAATAATTATCGAGAATTACGCCGTTACAGGGATATTTAATGACAAACTTATGTATATCTGCAACGAGCGAATCTATAGAGACAGAAAAATCACTCTCCGGGGTTATCGCATAGCCTAAGTCATAGATTAAATGCACATTTAAATGAAAACTCATAGCTCGCCCCATCGCAAGGCTGATAAAATCCGTTGTGCCGTTTCTGTTCATATCTAAATCAAAATAATCCTTTTCGGGAGACGATGTTCTGATAATTACCGTATTTAACCCAAGCTCCAATATATACTCAAGAATTTCGTCAAGCTGTCTCGTCACTTCTTCTGCGCTATCGTTGGGCGAGGCAGCAAAATCTACTCCGGGGCTGATTAATATACCTCGCATATTGCCGGGCAGATAAAACATTGGATAATAAGATGCAGGAGTAACAGGTTGTACGTTTTCTTCGGCTTGTACAGATTCAGGTTCATTATATTCTTCCGGAATCGCCGCATCAAATTCTTCGGGAATAGGAGCGGCGTTTATTCCGGACGCAACAAAACTCACCCAAAGCATTATCGCCGCGAGCGCGAAGGTTATTAATCTCAGTCTTTTTTTCATTTTCATTTTCCTCGTAGTGCTTTTCGGACAGTACGATATTATTTATAATTATTTATAAGGTGTTTTCTGTTTAAATATAATTCCCAAGGTGTTCGGACCGCAGTGGTTTGAAATGGTACAACCTGCATTAGTTTCTATTATCTCTTTAAAATCGGCACAATCCTTTATGGTATTTCTTACCCGTTCAACAGTTTCAGAAGCACATATAGGATGAGTGATGAATATTCGAGTTAAATCTATGTTATCTATATTAGACAGACGTTCTCTTACGTATATTTCAAGGCATTTTTCAAATTTTCCGCGATATTTTTTACCTACCCTCATTAAGCCCTCAGCTACTTCGATACACGGTTTTATAGCTAATACTTTTGAGCTAATCAGCGCAACGCCCGAACAGCGTCCGCCCTTATGCAGATAATCAAGCCTGTCTATAACGAAGCTGGTGTTCATAAGCGGCTTCGATTTTTCAATATGATGCAGAATTTGGTCTGCTGTTTTACCCTCTTTTGCCATAATAGCGGCGTCAAGTACCATATATCCGCTACCTGTAGAAAGACTGCGCGAGTCAATCACGCGAACCTTTGGAAAATCAGCGGCGGCAATCATGGCGTTTTGATAACAGGCAGAGAAACCCTCGCTTATACAGATTTGAATAATCTCATCATATTGCCGCGAGTATTTTTGAAACGCCATTTTATAATCGAAGACGCTGACAGCGGCGGTTTTACAGGTCTTACCCTCGGTGTCAACCATTCTGAAAACATCGGTGGGTTTTATATCCACGCCATCGCGATACTCCTCGCGTCCTGTCGTGATATATAGAGGAGTCAGGGTTATTTCGCAGTCCTCAATAATTTGCGGAGATAGGTCACAAGTGCTGTCTGAGATAATTTTTACCATTAAAATAATCCCTCCTTTAAAAATCTGAAACTGAATAATATATAACCCGCATAATTTTCGGCTGTTTTTGAAAGTTCGATTTGCCGCCTTATTATATCTGCACCCGAATTAATCCATTCATTTTTACCCGTTTCTCCCGCCCATGCGTCAACCTCTCCGATTTTATATGCGGCGAGACCTATTAACAGACGTACATTACCGCCTCGTACCAAGTCTTCCCACTCGTTCAGGCATCTGTCGAATGGCTGTGCGGCATTTAAAAACCCGTAATAGAGCTGAGGCGCGATATAATCGCAGTTTCCCGGCTCTGACGCCCATTTCCGCACATCCGCATAAATATCATAACAATTGGCTATACTTCCTTGCGGACTGATACCGAACAGTACATTTCGATTAGCGGCTTTTACTGTGCTGTAAAGAGATTGTACCATTTTTGTGCAATTATCGAGCCTAAATTCGGAAAGGCTTGTTTGCCCGCTTGATGCAAAAGCCGCTCTGTCAAAAGACTCCCCGCAATTAGGCGGATAGAAATAATCGTCTATATGAATACCGTCAACATTATAGTTCCGTAAAATTTCCGCCGCACCATCGGTTATCAACGCCCTTACCTCCGCATATGCCGGATTAAGATACCAGACGTCGCCGTGTTTTACGATATAAGTGCCGTTTTCCGCGCCTCTGTACCACTTAGCTATCGGATAATTCGGATATTCCGCACTGAACTTTTGAATATCAGAATCGTTCATAATTCTCATGGGATTGAGCCACGCGCGAAATGAAATATTGCGTGTATGAGCTTCTTCAATCATAATTTTGAGAGGGTCAAAACCCGGGTCTGCGCCTGTAGTTCCCGTTATATGCCTTGCCCACGGAAAGAGTTCGGACTTATAATACGCATCGCTGAACGCCCGTACATGGACATAAACGGTGTTTATTCCGTAGGCTTTACAATCGTCCATCATGTCCGAGAAATTCTTACGGAAGCTTGCTTCGCTCCCTCCTGAAAACGCATCCTGCAACTCTATAAATGAAATCCATACGCCTCTCACCTCGCTGTAATGAAGAGGAGTGTACGCGCCGGTAACAATAGGGGTCGTTGTAGTCTGCGGAGTCGTTGTAGTCTGCGGGGTCGTTGTAGTCTGCGGAGTCGTTGTAGTCTGCGGAGTCGTTGTAGTCTGCGGGGTCGTTGTAGTCTGCGGAGTCGTTGTAGTCTGCGGGGTTGTTGTAGTCTGCGGAGTCGTTGTGGTCTGCGGGGTTGTTGTAGTCTGCTGGGTCGTTGTAGTCTGCGAGGTCGTTGTAGTCTGCGGAGTAGTATCGGTATCAGGTAAAACAGGCATTTCTTCGGAAACGGACTGATTTTCCGAAGGTATCGGAATCGGTGACTGTTCGCCTTCAACGATAGACTGCCCCGAATAACCCTCTGCATTGAGCAGCCTTTCAGGAGGCTTATCCGAAGAACAAGCCGCGATTAAAATCACTGTTATTAAAAATGCAGATAAAAGTTTTAAAATACGCATAATTAATTATATCACCTTTAAGCGGACAGTCAACTTTTTTACAAAGAAACAAAGACAGACGTAACTCTTTAGCGCGTTACGTCTGCTTACATTTCATATTTGCCATGTCTTTCCGCGCTTCATTTAATCTTTAGTTTCTTTATCTTATTTTAATTAATAAACCCGTAATTTGATTTTCCGCTCTTCTTGATGTTATACATAGCCTCGTCTGCCATGCCGATGATTTCCTCTACGCGCTTTGTTGTATCTCTGATAATCGCAATCCCTATACTCACATTTACAGAGAGTCTGTCGCCCACGTCACATACGAAACCGTCTTTAAGCTTTTCGAGAATCGCTTCTGCCGTTTTTGAAGGGTCGTTAATCTCCGAGTTACGTATACATACCACGAATTCGTCGCCGCCAAAGCGTCCCGCCATACCGTAATTGGAAACAATGTCGTTTATCGAGAGTGCGGTAAAACGTAATACCTGGTCGCCTGTCGCATGGCTGTAGTTGTCGTTGAAAAACTTGAAATCGTCTACATCTATGAACAGAATAGCAAATTCATTTTTGCGGGCGGTGATGAGGTCTATTTCGTTATTAATAAGTTCTTCAAGGGTCTCGCGGTTGTAAAGACTTGTAAGGGCGTCATAATTAGCGCGTGCCGAGAGAAGCTTTTCCTTCTTTTTGGCGTTATCAATATCGACGATAACACCCACGACCTTTAAAACCTCGTCGTTCGTGCCGCGAATAGCGGCGGCGCGAAGAAGGAACCATACATAGTCGCCGAATATATTTTTCCAACGGAATTCGTCCTGTTGTATGGTCTCGCCTTTTGACAGTTTTTCAAGCGTTTTCTTATAATTTGCAACATCTTCCGGATGAACCTTACACTTAACCAAAAAGCTGTCTTTATAAGCGTCTGTGGGGGCTCGGTATGAAAACTTCTTACTGAAGTTGTTAGAGAAAATTACCTCATCCTTGGCGAAACTCCACTCAAATATTATGTTATCGGACATTTCGATAATAGTTTTATGTCTACTCTCGCCAATCACCACGCTGTCTAACAGCTCGTTAAACTCTTTGGCAATTTCTCCGTACTCGTTGCCTTGAGTTGTATTGATTCTCACCTCATGGTTTCCGCGGCGTACCTTAGTAAGCACGTCTTTAATGATTGAAAGCGGCTTTGTAAACATTATCGCGAAAAAGATGCTCAAGCCCGCCAGTACAATACCGAGGAAAATCGTGATATTAATCATAAGAGCAACCGCGCCGCCGTTATTAGTCCTGATATCTGAACTCCTGCCGATAACTCCGAGCAACCACCCCGTATCTCCGACCTCTTTAAACAGGGCGAGAGAACGCTCTCTGCTAACCTCATATGTGAAAATCTCTTGACCCGTTCTGTACTTTTCATCTTGAATAAAGCGTTTAATAGCCACATATTCCAAGGTCGTGCTGATTTCATCAAGGTTTCCCCGGAAGTTGTTGTCAAGGAGATTTTGGAGCGGGCATATGAGTACTAATTTTCCTCTCGGTGAAAGTTTTGACTGTTTAAATAATAACTCTATGTCACGTCCGGAAAAAACACACAGCATATAAAACTCTGTATCACCTATTTGAGCGTATCGTACAAGCTCAAAGTTCTGTTCTTTTTCGTTTTCTTCCTGTAAAGGCATGACAGCGAACTTATTTACTTCGAGATTTTGAGCGCGTGTTAAAAGGAACATAGGTCTCTCGTCACCTATAATCAATAAAGGCTTATATGATGAGTCAAGTACGATTATTCCGCTCAGACCGCTTTCATCGTAGGTCGCCGCCTCAAGTGCTTCGCGGGCTCTCTCGGTTTCGGGTGCGTCTTCTATAACACCCTTTTCCGGGTCATAGGCGTTAATAAAGTCCGTAACGGCAGGAAGAGCCGTTACGTTCTCAAAACGCTGTGTATAAGTTTCGATGTAAAGCCCTAACGCCGATATTTGTTTTTCAGACATTTCTTCCATTGTTTGCCTGTATCGTCTTTCAGAAGCCGACGACAGGTGTATACTCATAAAAACCGTAAACAAAATCATGGAAAAAAGTGAAAAAACCGTCAGCGAAATTATCAGCATTGTTCTGATTTTCATATATGTAAATTCCTTTCATGGCAGAAGGATTTGTACCGCTTGTTTAGTTTTTGTACATTAATGACGAAGTTTTTATCTGTACCAATATATATTAGCACAAAAAAGCCTGAATGTAAACATAGAGTTTTTATTTTGTTTATTACTCACAAAAGTATAACGGAAACTTGTGCATATTTTACATTATTTTAGCACGCAGTCATAAAAATTTCCTGTAATAATAAAAATCACGCGAGTCATAATACTAACACAAAGGAAAATTCCTTTGTCATGACCATAAAAGAGACATTCTTGTTTCTTTTTAATATCGGAGGAGATTAACAATGGCAAGCAAGAATAAAGAAGCTTTAAACAACATCAAGATGCAGGCTGCCAACGAAGTAGGCGTGCCTCTGAAACAAAACGGCTACAACGGTGACCTCACTGCAAAGCAGGTTGGTTCCGTAGGCGGCCATATGGTTCGTAAAATGATTGAAAGCTACGAAAACAGCAACAGATAGTTGTTTTAACGGCTTCAAAGAAAAATAAAGCGCGGTTCCGGTAAAAAAGAATCCGTGATTTACGTTAAGGCGGCAGTTATTGCCGTCTTAACTGTATTTGAAGCAGAAAACGCATTATTTTCCCGCCTTCAGTGCATTACGTGCCTTTTTAATATTAACCAAATCATGAGAGAGAAGCTCCTCGACCTTAGAGAGAGTTTCATCGATATAATCATTGGTGGTACTGCGGAGTTCTTTCGACTTCTGCTGTGCCGACGCCATAATTTCATTTGAGCGTTGTTGCGCGAGACGGGTGATTTCCTGCTGTGAAACGAGCTGTTTTGCCCTGTCCTCAGCTCGCTTGATAATCGCTTCGGCTTCGCCCTTTGCGTCTTCTATTATTGATTTTCTGTCCTGCACCAATTTTTTCGCCTGTTTTACTTCGTTAGGAAGATTCAGCCGCACCTCGTCTACAAGCTCGCGGATTTTCTCCACATCAACAAGACTCTTTTTATTGGAAAAAGGAACCTGCATCGCCTTATCAAGGGTTTCGTCCATTATTTCGAGGATTTCTTCTATACTCATTATTATAACCGCCTTTAGTTTTATATATTTTATTTATTTACCGCTGATTTATTTAATTTTCAGTTTCGACGTCACATCGGATAAAATAGCATGATGGACGAACGCACTAATATCCCCGCCGAACATTGCGATTTGTTTTACCGCACTCGACGACAGAAACATACTCGCCGCATTCGCGGACAAGAATATCGTTTCGGCTGTGTGACACATGTCTTTATTTAGTAACGCCATTTGGAACTCGTACTCAAAATCCGACATAGCACGCAGACCTTTTACAATAACGTCTGCATTTTTTTCCTTAAAATAATCTATGAAAAGCCCCGTATGACTGTCAATTACGACATTTCCGGGCTTAACACACCTTTCGAGAAAATTAACCCTTTCGGATGTGGAAAAATCGGCGGGCTTCACCGGATTCATCGAAACCAACACAATTACTTTATCGAACAGCTTTGCCGCTCTTTCGATAATATCAATATGCCCATAAGTAACAGGGTCGAAGCTACCGGGATAAACAGCAGTTTTCATATTGCCTCATATATTGTTATACATTTTTTACCGTGGGGATAGGTTTTTCGGATTATAAAATTTCCGTAGGACGCTGAAAGACTTGCGCCTTTTTCATATTCGCAGATTATGAGTCCGTTTTCGCTCATTTTCGAGATTAGCCCGTCATCTTTTAAAATACGATTAACTAAATCTTGTCCGTAGGGGGGGTCGAGAAACGCTATATCAAATATTGCGGTTGTTTTTTTGAGGAACGCCGCCGCCGATAAAGGCGAAACCTCGGCGTTATCCGAAAATCCGCAAAGCCTCAGATTCTCGCGAATCACAGCTACGCTTTCGGGGGAATTATCCGAGAAATAAACACGCGAAGCCCCTCTGCTCAACGCTTCTATTCCTATTTGACCCGTCCCTGCAAATAAATCTGCGGCAACCGCGCCTTCAATATTAAACTGAATCGCACTGAAAATAGATTCCTTAACAGAATCCGAGGTAGGTCGAATGTCGGTGTTTTTCGGTGTTTTTAACTTTCGTCCGCGAGCCGAGCCGGTTATTATACGCATTTAGAAATTCTCCTCGGCAAATTCCTTCAGCTCCCGCGCTTTTTCTATGTTTATTTTTGCCGTTTTTGCTAATTCTTCCGCGCTTGCCTCTTTGATTGCCTTTTTTGTTTTAAATTGCTTTAAAATTGCCTCCGCCTTCTTATCGCCTATTCCTGCGACTTTCGTCAGTTCAAGAGCATAACTTTTCTTCTTGTGTACGGTTCGCCCGAATGTCGCCGAGAACCTATGAACCTCGTCCTGTATATTGGTGAGAAGCCCGAAGACCTGCCTGTTCGCCGCGATTTGGATTTCTTCCCCGTCGGCGGCAATGGCTCTTGTGCGGTGTTTTTCGTCTTTGACCATACCGAAAAGCTTAACGTCTGTGTTGAACTCGTTTAAAACTTCGCGTACTGCCGAAACGTGACCTTTTCCGCCATCGAGTAAAATTAAATCAGGTACAGTCCGAAACACTAAATCCGTATCCTTTTGGACAAGGCGTGTGAAACGGCGGCGTAAGACCTCTTTCATACAGGCATAATCGTCAAGCCCGACGACTTCTTTAATTGTAAATTTTCTATAGGCTGTTTTAAAAGGTTTGCCGTTCTTGTAGACAATCATACCGCCGACCTTTACAGAGTCCCCTATATTGGATATATCATAGCTCTCAATATAAAGCGGGGGCTTTGCGAGACCGAGGATTTTAGCGAGTTCTTCAAGAGCGCCGAGTTCCTTTACCGAACGCCCTACCTTTAGTGACAGATATTCCCGTGCGTTACTCTTAGCGAGTGCGACCTGCGTTAAGCCTTCACCGCGCTTCGGGACTACTAAAACAGCTTTTTTGCCTCGTCTTTCGGCGAAATAGCTTTCGAGGAGTTCTTTGTCTTCGGGTTCTTCCTCGACATAGATTTCGGGGGGGATTTCCGAATTATCGGCGTCGTAGTATTCCATCAGAAAATCCGACAACAGCTGCCTTGATTCATATTCATCGCCGAGAAAAAAGTTTTCTTTGTCTGCGAGCCGTCCGCCGCGATACTTTATCACTGCCGCACTCGCAAGCTCTGCATCAAGTGCGATAGCGGCTATGTCGTAGTCTGTGGTTTTTGCTGTTTGGATTTTCTGTCCCTTTTCAGTTTTTATAATGGCGTTTATTCTGTCGCGAAGCTTTGCCGCCTGCTCAAAGTCAAGGTTTTCCGCCGCTCTCTCCATATCGTTTGTCAGAACCCTGACGCTCTCCTTCGCGCCGTTTTTGATATAATTAAGCGCGCTCGCAACAATAGAGCCATACTCCTCTTTAGATATATTCCCCCGACACACACCCATACAACGCTTTATTTGATAATTGAGGCAGGGACGGGATTTTCCGAAATCCTGCGGGAATTTCCTGTTACACGAGGGCAGCATGAAAATGCGGCAGGTCTCATCTACGGTCATTCTGATATTATAACCGCTTGCGTAGGGACCTATATACTTTGCGTCCTTGTCGTCGGTTTGCAGGGCGTAGGAGATTTTAGGATAATCCCTGCCCGACACCTTAACATAGTTATAGCCTGTAGAATCCTTGAGCTTTATGTTATATTTCGGCTCGTGGCGTTTTATCAGACCGGCTTCAAGCACTAATGCGTCGAGTTCGCTTCCGGTTACAATAAAATCGAAATCATGAACTGCCGAGATTAGCTTAGAGGTTTTCACACTGCCGAGCTGGTGTGCGGCAGTGCCGGTAAAATAACTTGAAACACGGCTCTTCAGCGATTTCGCTTTACCGATATATATTATTTTACCGCTTTTATCTTTCATGAGGTAAACGCCGGGGGTTTTCGACAGTTTTCCTGCCTTTTCCCTCAAAAATGCGAGAGTTTCCAAATCTATCTTCCTTTACCGAAAAAGAAAATCGCAATCGTTCCCGGACCGCTGTGTGCGCCGATAATAGGGGTCAGATAATCTATTATAAAATCTTTAGTCCCGACACGTTCTTTAATCAGTTTTTTCACGAACTCCGCATCCTCCGCACAGTCGCCGTGTACGATAGCGACCGGTTGAGTCTTCGGGTCCTTTATAGTCTCGGCAACCTTGTCAGTCAAAACGCTGAGAGATTGCTTACGCCCCTGAACCTTTGTAATTTTTTCGAGCTTACCATCGTTCGTGACGTGCAATACAGGTTTTACTCCGAGTAATGTGCCGAACATCGCAGTCGCGGGGCTTATGCGTCCGCCGCGTTTAAGATAAACTAAATCGTCCACTGTGAAGAAGTGCATAACATTAAGCTTGTTTTCCTCAAGCCAATCATGGATTTCGTCTATATTCTTGCCGTCTTTTCGCATTTGAACTGCCGTTGCGACAAAAAGACCGAGACCGTATGTTACACTAAGAGAATCTACTATATATATTTTCCGTTCGGGATATTTTTCTTTAAGTGCGTCGCCCGTGCTTTTAGCGAAAGAGTAGGATGAGCTGAGTCCCGACGAAAAAGATATATACAGAATATCCCTACCCGCATCCAAAACCTGCGTAAACTGCTCCTCAAAGGTAGCGGCGTTTATATTGGAGGTAGATGTTGAAACCTTTTCTCTCATACGGGCATAAAAGTTTTTAAGAGAGTCATCGTTTTCCTTTTCGACATAACTGTCGAACTCCTCGTCGCCGAGCATGTATTTTAGGGAAATGATACTGATGTTGTTTTTTTCTGCAAATGTTTTAGGCAAATTTGACGCGGAGTCGGTGATAATATCAAAGCTCATATTTTTTATCCCTTTCTTTTTCGCACTTTTGTACTGCGCCTATCTGTATATTCTATCACACAAGTATTCAATTGTCAAGCCGTGAAAGCCTATAAACATGCAAAAATTGTTAATGTTTTGTGAAAGATTAATGAATAGAGAACTCAAGAACCTTTTTATCGCAGATGACTTCATAGTCTCCGAGGCATCCTGTCACCGTTATTTCGCCGTTTTCATCGGTAATATGCTCTTCCTCCGTGAGCCACCATTCGCCTTTAATTAGTTTAAAAAGCTCGTTATAGGCGGGTTTCGGTTTGCTGTCTTTTGTGATAAGCCCCGAAGGCGCGCCAAGCCAAAGCCCGTCGTTGAAGCTCCACCATGTTATTGATTGCACGAGCGGATGATTAAAAAGCGTTTTATAATGAAGCACGGCTTCACGCGCTTGCCGCTCCTCGCCGTCGGGCGTGGAGAGCCAGCTGTCGTTTTTATAGTCGTTAAGGTCGATTATTTCAGGAGGCATAATATCACCCGATACAAGCGTGTTTTCGGTAAAATGGAGGGGCAGATTAAACTTCGAGAACCTCTCCAACACCTCCTCGGTCTTCTCTACGCCCCAGTAACCCTGGTGCATATGGGATTGTATACCGATAGCATCGATTTGTACGCCATCGTTTAACAGCCTCTCAATTAACTGAGCATATTTTTCCGAGGTATTAAAATCATTTATTAACAGTACGGAATCCGGCGTGCTTTCTCTTGCCGCGGCAAAGAGCATTTTACACAACTTTTCTGTGCCGTATTTTTTACAAATCCTCGTTACGCCGTTATCATATTTGTCGAAAACAGGCATAATCACAGCCTCATTTATCACATCCCACATATCTATAAGCCCTGCGAAGCGTTTCACATCGCGTTCTATTCTGTCAAGTTGGGTATTAAGTATTATATCATCGGGTAATTCCATAAGCCACTCGGCGCAAACCGTGTGCCAGCAAAGCGGATGCCCTTTCAGCGTTAAGCCTTTATCTTTAAAAAGCCGTGCCGCATTTATCAGCCTTTCAGTATCCGGGACTCCGCGTACAGGCTCAAATCTGCCCCAATAGAATGGTAAAGTGACAAAATTAAATATGTCGGATAATCTTTCGTATCGCTCCTCCGCCGTTGATTTTTCCGTACCTGTGAGTCCTCCGCTCGCATACTCTACGCTACTGAACTCGGAACAGCCGAAAAGAAATGCGTGCCTTTTTTGTTTTACGCTCGCTTTTTTATTTGCGCCATCTGCGACTTTTATCGTTTTACAGGCGGCTCTGTGGGCGTATTTGTTGTTAATTTTCATACCTTTTCCTCGCATAATTATCAGAATATAAAATAATTATATAACTTTATTGCTAATTTGTCAAATAAAAAACTTGACATAATTTACATATTCTGTTACACTATATATTGTACCAAGATATTTTATTAAATTACGGAGGTCTGTTCAAATGTTATCGGAAAAACAATTCGAAGGACTAAAAAAGGTAAATCTAAGCGTAGACCCGCAAAAATCCAAGGACAGGATTGCCGCTGATTTTAAATCGGCGACAGGCGAAATTAAAAAGAAGGCGTTAGAATTATCGGGACTCTCCCGAGCTACTTTCTACAACGCTTTCCAAAAAGGCACCGCATCCCCCAAAATGGTACTCGCATTAGCGCAACTTCTCGGCGTTTCACCCTATTATTATACGGGTGAGTCGGACAGCAAAGGAGAATTTGACGACAGCGTGTTAAAGTCTTTCTTAGAAGACAAGAAATTAGTTACTCCTGCGAAAAAAGGTGGTAGACCGAAATCCAAAACAGAAAGTACTCCGGTAGGCAAAACGGCTAAAGCTACGGCAAAATCGGCGTCGGCGGAAAAAACTGCCGCAAAACCCGGTCGTAAGTCCGCCGCAAAGGAACCCGCTAAAGCCGCACCTAAAACTAAAGCAACCAAAGCCGCACCTAAAGCTAAAGCGGTCAAAGCCGCACCTAAAGCTAAAGCGGTCAAAGCCGCACCTAAAGCTAAAGCAGTCAAAGCCGCGCCAAAGGCTAAAGCAGTAAAAGCCGCGCCTAAAGCTAAAGCGGTCAAAGCCGCACCTAAAACTAAAGCAGTTAAAGCCGCACCGAAGACCACAGCTCCTAAAGCGGTAATGCCAAAAGCGGCAAAAGCAAACGATGAAGTTTTCATTCAGGTTTCCATTCCGAAATCTTTAAAGTTACAACGTGCAGTTGCAAATCTTGATGAAGAAAGCGCGGTCATTCTGCTCCGCGGGTTACTCAGGAAAGCCGAAGCAAACGACCAAGCGAAAGCACTGTGTGATATTATAAAAAGCTGTCTGCTTTCATAAATCTATTCGTTTTTAATCGGCGGCGGTCATATTTTGTCCGCACGCCGATTAAAATAGAATAAAACAAAAAGAACAAAGGAATCCTATGGAATACATACAAACAATAATATTAGCTGTTGTACAGGGATTGACGGAGTTTTTGCCCGTCTCAAGTTCGGGGCATTTGTCGGTTTTCGGACATTTTATGGAACCGCGTGAAGACAGTCTTTTACTCCTTGTGGTTTTACATATAGGCACGTTGGTTGCGGTGGTTGTCGCATTTCACAGTATAATAACCGGTATGATTAAGGAATTTTTTCTTACAATTGCCGACATTTTTACCGGAAAATTTAAGTGGAGTGTTATGAACGATAACAGAAAAATGATGTTCATGACTATTATTGCAACTTCGCTTTTAGTTCCTGTTTATCTTTTTTTAAAGGATTTTTTCACCGCGTCTGAGGGCGATGGAGACATAATTTTTGAAGGTTGTGCTTTTATTTTTACGGCGATTTTATTATTTTTATCCGATGCCTGTTTAAAAGGAATAAAAACAGGTAAGGATATGAAAATAACAGACGCCGTTACTGTCGGTTTATTCCAGTGCGTCGCGCTTTTCCCCGGAGTATCCCGTTCCGGTTCGACAATAACGGGGGGGCTTTTGTGTGGGTTTTCGCGGCAGACCGCCGTTGCGTTTTCGTTTATTTTAGGCATCCCCGCAATTTTAGGGGGTGGGTTTATGGAAATAAGAGAAGCGTTACAAAGCGGTTTGGATATTAATTATATCGAACTCTTAATCGGCTTTGTCGTTTCGGCAGTGGTCGGATTTTTTGCAATAAAGTTAGTTAAAATTATTGCAAAAAAAGAAAAGTTTAAAATCTTCGGTGTTTACACTGCGATTCTCGGCTCTTTATGTATAATTTGGGGTACGCTTGAGCATTTAGATTTGGGGATTATATTATTTTAAAGTATAGTAAAAAGAGGAATTTAAAATGGCGGCTGCAAGAAAACCCGTAACTAAAAAAGAAACCGCAAAAGGAAGAGCCGAAAGAACAAACAGCGGCGGGGCTTTAGTGCGTGATAAAAAAAGACGAAAGCTGTGGTCACTGATTCTTTTCTGCTTAGGGATTCTGCTCGTTGTTTTTTCGTTCGCAGGAAATGTAGAAGCCGAATATAAAAACGCCGCCGACTACATCAGCACGTTTTTACGCGGGTTGTTCGGTTTTTCGGTGTTTTTCACGGGACCTATCCTGATTTACATATCGGTTATGATTTCCATGAATAAGGGCGGCGGCAGTCTCGCCGCAAAACTGATACAACTCGGAATTATACTTTTAATTATCAGCGCGGGAATACAGATTATTTTCTTTGGCGGTTCTTTTGATGAGCCTTTCCAAAACGGCGTAAAACTTGAGGGCGGCGGACTTGTGAGCGTTATTCTCGGTGTGCCTTTAATGCTTTTCGGACGTCCGACTGCCGATATTATAGTTGTACTTATTGCGTTCGTGGTCTTTATGCTTGCTTCGGACATTACATTGCACGAGTTTTTAAGAATGATAACTGTACCGTTTAGGATTTTAGGTATAAAAATAAAAGATAAAAGCAGACAAATGCGTGAAGACAGTGAGCATCTGCGTATGCTCAACGAAGATAATAAAAAACTCAATGAAAAGGCGAAAAAAGAAGCAGATATTGACCTTAATAAAAGGCTCAAATTCGCCTCAATAGAAGCCACCGCTAATTCCGCACGCTCTATCCCGAAAACCGCCGCTGTCAATATTGATGACAAACGCCATGATTATTTTCAGGAAGAGTTGAATGCGTATGTAAATGATGAAACACAGCCGGCACAGAAAAGAGAATCAGCGGGAATCGGGACGCAGAACGAACCTTTATCAGAACGAGAACAAGATAACGACGAAGACGGTTTCTTTAAAGCCGTCGGAGAATATATAAAAGAAAAAGAAGAACAAGCGGCAAAAAGTGAGGAAAACGAAAAGTCACTAAATTTTAACGGCGGCGGAGATTCAGCTGAACTCTTCTCACAAAAAGAACCGCAATATACCCTCCCCCCCGTCACGCTTTTGACAGAGCCGACAGCGGTACAAAGTTCGGGCGATATAGAAACAGAACTAAAACAGAACTCGGATACTTTAGTAGAAACGCTCAGGAGCTTCGGAGTTCAGACAAAAATCGTAGGTGTTTGCAGGGGTCCGTCGGTGACAAGGTATGAATTACAGCCTGCGGAAGGGGTAAAAATATCAAAAATCACAGGCTTGATTGACGACATCGCGCTGAATCTCGCGACAGCGGGAGTGAGAATTGAAGCACCGATTCCTAATAAAAGAGCCGTGGGAATAGAAGTACCCAACCGTACCACAGACACGGTTCATATTCGCTCGCTGATTGACAGCGAGGTGTTCAGGAGATGCGATTCAAAGCTTGCGGCGGTTATCGGGATGGATATTTCGGGCGAAATAATTGTCTGCGATATTGCGAAAATGCCGCATATACTAATTGCGGGTACGACAGGTTCGGGTAAATCAGTCTGTGTTAACTCTATAATAATGAGTATCATGTTCAGAGCCGCCCCCGATGATGTTCGGTTTGTCATGATTGACCCTAAAATGGTGGAATTTACGATTTATAACGGTATACCGCATTTATTAATCCCTGTCGTCACCGACCCCAAAAAGGCGGCGGGTGCGCTTAGTTGGGCGGTGACAGAAATGCTCAACAGAAACAAAACTTTCTCCGAACACGGCGTTCGGGATTTGAGCGGCTATAACTCGCTCTGCGTGGGTGACCCCGAACTTATGAAAATGCCGCAAATAGTCATATTCATAGATGAATTTGCCGATTTGATGATGGCGGCTGCGGGCGAGGTGGAAAACGGGGTCTGCCGTCTGGCACAGATGGGACGCGCGGCGGGGATTCATTTAGTTATCGCCACACAACGCCCGTCTGTAGATGTAATAACAGGACTCATTAAAGCAAATATTCCGAGCCGTATCGCACTTAGAGTAGCCTCTCAAATCGACAGCCGAACTATAATAGATTCGTCGGGCGCGGCTGAAAAACTGCTCGGAAAAGGCGATATGCTTTTTAACCCTGTCGGAACACCGAAGCCTATGCGTGTTCAAGGTTGTTGGGTTTCTGAGAAAGAAGTTGAGCGTACAGTCGAGTTTATTAAGAAATCATTCGTACTTGACTACGATGAAAGTGTAATTAAAGAAATAGAGGAAAACGCGGAACTTGTGGGCTTAAGTAAATCCGATAAGGAGAAAAAATCTGCCGAAATCGGCGAACTTGATGTATCTGACGACAAGCTTGACGAAGCTATTGACGCCGTCATAGAAGCGGGACAAGCCAGCACCTCTTATTTACAGCGAAAGTTGAAGCTCGGTTACGGGCGTGCCGCACGGCTGATAGATATTATGGAACAGCTCGGAGTTGTAGGCACCTTCGAGGGAAGCAAGCCGCGGCAGGTAATAATGACAAGGCAGGAGTGGTATGAGAGGAAGATGAACAAGAGTGAATAGTAAAGACTTCCTCCCTGTTACAAAACAAAACACCCCCTTTGACTTCATCTGCATTACCGGTGACGCTTATGTTGACCACCCTTCGTTTGGAATCGCCGTTGTTTCCCGTATGCTTGAAAGTTTAGGCTTTTCTGTCGGAATAATTCCTCAGCCGATGGGTGATGGTGATTACACACGCCTCGGCAGACCTCGATATGCCTTTATGGTATCGAGCGGAAACATCGATAGTATGGTCGCAAATTATACGGTCAGCGGTAAAAAGCGAGGCGAGGACGCCTACAGCGCGGGAGGGAAAAATAACAAACGCCCGGACCGAGCTCTTGTCGTTTATTGCCGTAATTTAAAAAGGTTATTTCCGGACAGTGATATAGTGATAGGCGGACTTGAAGCATCTTTACGGCGTTTCGCGCATTATGACTATTGGAGCGATGAGGTAAAACCTTCGGTTTTAATCGACTGTAAGGCGGATTTATTACTTTATGGCATGGCAGAGCTTACTTTGGTACAGCTCGCCGAAAGACTGCGGGGCGGCGAGAAATCAGCCTGTATTCAAGACCTGCGCGGCACCTGCTTTTTAACCGAACCTTCTTCAATTTCTCATGTCGCACTAAAGCAATCTGCCGATTATGAAACTGTCCGTGAGAATAAAACAGCATACGCCAAGGCGTGTAAAATCCAGTATAACGAGCAAGACGAAATCACGGGTAAAACCGTTATTCAACGGCACGGCGATATAATATTGGTTCAAAACCCGCCGCAGAGAAGCTTGACGGAGGAAGAGATGGACAGGGTCTACGCCCTGCCTTATATGCGGACTTTTCACCCCATGTACGAAAAACAAGGCGGCGTACCCGCTATAAACGAGGTAGAGTTTTCAATAATCCATAACAGAGGTTGTTTCGGGGGTTGTTCGTTTTGTTCGCTCGGATTTCATCAGGGACGCAGAATCCAAACAAGGAGCGACAAATCGGTAATAGAGGAAGCGACCGAACTCACGGGAAAGCCGAATTTTAAAGGTTATATTCACGATGTAGGCGGACCTACGGCAAATTTTAAAAAACCCGCATGTAAAAAACAATTAAAAAGCGGAATCTGCCGATTAAACAAAAAATGTCTATCATGCGAGAACTTAGAGGTAAGCCATGAAGAATACCTCGCGCTTTTACGGAAACTGAGAAATTTAAAAGGCGTAAAAAAAGTTTTTATCCGTTCGGGAATCCGCTTCGATTATGTCAACAGAGACAAAAATAAAGAATTTCTGCGCGAATTGGTCGCATATCACACAAGCGGTCAACTAAAGGTCGCGCCTGAGCATTGCTCGCCCGGAGTTCTCAATTTAATGGGTAAGCCTCACATAGAGGAGTATGAAAGATTCGCAAAGAATTTTTACAACGAGAGTGCGAAGTGTAAAAAGGAGCAGTATTTAGTACCTTATTTTATGTCCTCGCATCCGGGTTCAACCCTAAAAGACGCTATTGAACTTGCGGTTTATTTAAAGAAGCATAATATAAAGCCCGAACAGGTTCAGGATTTTTACCCCACACCCGGTACAATCTCGACAGCGATGTTTTACACGGGGCTTAATCCTTTTACAATGGAGAAGGTCTACGTCCCTAAAGAACAAAAAGAAAAACAAATGCAGAGAGCTTTATTACAATACTATAAGCCTGAGAACCGTGAAATACTAAAAGCCGCACTGTTAAAAGCTAATCGCCGCGATTTATTTACCTTCTTTTTCGGCGGCAAGCAGAAGGATAGTCATGCAAAAAATAAAAACTTCAAAAATAAACGTAAAAAATAAAATTCTGATTTCCTTCGCAGTTTTAGCCGCCGCCGTTTCGTTATTTATATCGGCGAAAGACGGTTGGTATGAAGTTTACGGTTTTTTCGGTCTAAGCGGAAACCAAAGCTTTTCAAGCCCTGACAGCGAAGGCGTTTCGGTGCATTTTATAGACGTGGGGCAGGGTGACTGCACTCTTGTATTGACGCCCGAAAGAAGTATCTTGATTGACAGCGGGGAGCGGGATTACTACAGTATTGTGATAAATTATTTAAAAATGCAGGGTGTAAAAGAGCTTGATTATGTGATAGCGAGTCATCCTCACTCAGACCATATAGGTGCGATGGGCGATATTATAAACGAGTTCGGTGCAGATTTCATTATCATGCCCAAGGTTAAGGACGAGCTTATTCCGACTACGAGTGCATTTGAGCGGCTTTTAGACAGTATAGAAAACAACGAAGTAAATGTAATTTGGGCGGCATCGGGGACTGTATTAGACCTCGGTAATAATTCACGGCTTGAAATCCTTGCACCTTTTAATGACGACGAATATGATTATGACAATCTCAATAACTACTCGGTTGTGGCGAGGTTCATTTACGGCAATAGCTCTTTTCTGTTCACGGGAGACATAGAAAACGCCGCCGAGAATTATTTAACGGACAGCGGGTTTGATATAAATGCCGATGTGCTTAAAGTCGCACACCACGGCAGCCGTACCTCAAGTTCAGCGAAGTTTTTAAATATGGTGGGGGGCGAGTTTGCAATTATCGGCGTTGGTTCGCCTAATTCCTATAACCATCCGAACGACGAGGTATTAAGACGTATTGAAGTCAGGGATTATACGGTTTTTCGTACAGATTTAAACGGAAACATTGTCTTTGACTGTGTAAGCGGCGGATTAAATGTTTATGTACAAAGAGAGGAGCCGCTATATGCTTATCATTGACAGATTTGAGGGGGATTCAGCTGTTTGCGAGAAGAGTGTCGAAGGCGAGCGTACCGAGATAAAACGCGAACTTCTTCCCGCAGATGCAAAAGAGGGTGATGTTTTGGCTTTACGGGACGGGGTTTATACCGTTGATACACAGGCAACCAAAGAGCGTAGAGCTATGATAAAACAAAGAATGATAAGAATGGGGCTTTAGATTTGAGGTTCAATTTGTTTATCGCAAATGTACAATGTGAGAGAACAAGCACGAATTAATATGTGAATTATATACAAATTGGTTTGTTTTTTTTGCTTTACTCTTGATTTTTTGGTAGAGATTGTGTTATTATAATACTGTGAAATCTTGCGAAAACTCGCGGAAAGGTTCTTTCGGTGTGTTCGGTGCAAATTAATAAAAGGATATATCTTTCCTCGCCGACAATGCACGGCGATGAAATGCAGTATATAAAAGAGGCTTTTGATACTAATTGGGTAGCGCCGCTCGGAAAAAATGTGGACGAGTTTGAAAGAGAAGCCGCCGCTTATGTTGGAGTGGCTCACGGCGCGGCTTTGGTTTCCGGTACGGCGGCTCTGCATTTAGCCATTAAGCAGGTCGGCGTAGGTCATGGTGATTATGTTTTTTGTTCAGATTTGACCTTTGCGGCGACTGTCAACCCTGTTTCATACGAGGGTGGAGTACAGGTTTTCATAGATAGCGATTATGATACATGGAATATGTGTCCGCACGCGCTTGAAGCCGCATTTGAAAAATATCCGAACCCTAAAGCCGTAATCGTAGTTCATTTATACGGAGTACCCGCGAAAATAAATGAAATAAAAGCGATTTGCCAAAAGCATAGTGTACCGTTAATCGAGGATGCGGCGGAAAGTCTCGGCGCGACATACGAAGGAAAGCAAACGGGTTCTTTCGGCGAATTATCTGTACTGTCTTTTAACGGCAACAAAATTATCACGACATCGGGCGGGGGAATGTTGCTCTCAGACGACAAATCCGCTACAGAAAAAGCGAAGTTTTGGGCGACGCAATCACGCGAGAAATTCTTGCATTACGAGCATAACGAAATCGGATATAATTATCGAATGTCGAATATCGTTGCGGGAATCGGACGAGGTCAGTTGCTTCATTTAGACAGCCATATAGCCGCCAAAAAGCGGATTTACGAAAAATATAAACAAGCATTTTCGGATTTACCCGTTAAAATGAATCCTTATACAAGTGATAGCGAGCCTAATTTCTGGCTTTCATGTATGATAATTAATGAAGAAATTGACGTTACTCCTGCCAATATAATCGCCGGACTTGAAGAAAAAAATGCAGAAGCGCGACCAATTTGGAAACCCATGCACCTACAGCCTGTTTTTAAAGGCAGAGATTTTATAACAGTTTCGGACAAGCCTGTAATTTCTGTTTCCGCTGTTTCCGAAAGTATATTTAATCGCGGGGTGTGCTTACCGAGCGATATAAAAATGAGCGACGAAGAGCTTGAATTAATAATTGATACCGTGAGGCGGTTGTTTTGATTTTGATTTACAGAAAATATATAAAACGGTTACTTGATATTCTTCTTTCTTTTTTCGCGCTGATAGTATTGTCGCCTGTCTTGATTCTGCTTATAATAATCGGGGCGATTGCGATGAGAGGGAATCCGTTTTTTACACAGCTCCGTCCGGGGAAAAACGAGAAAATCTTTAAGATGATTAAGTTCCGCTCTATGAACTCGAAGAAAGACGGGAGCGGAGAATTATTACCGGACGAAATCAGACTGACTAAATATGGTAGACTTTTGCGTGCATCATCGCTTGACGAGTTACCGGAATTGTTTAATATTTTAAAAGGCGATATGAGTATAGTAGGACCGAGACCGCTTTTAGTGCAGTATCTGCCGCTTTACAACGAGTTTCAAAAACGCCGCCATGAAGTAAGACCGGGGCTTACCGGTTTAGCGCAGGTTAACGGGAGAAACGCGACAACATGGGAAGAGCGGTTCAAGTTTGATATTGAGTATGTGGAAAACGTGAGTTTTACGCGGGATTTTAAGATTATATGCGCGACGGCGGTGAAGGTGTTTAGGAGAGATGGGATAAGTCAAATAGAGATTTTTAAAGGGAATTGAGATTTAAGAGGCAGGATATGGTATACACGCTCGATGAAATAAAGCGAAAAATCAGACCGATTGCGGTTAAATACAATTTGCCCGCCGTGTATGTTTTCGGCTCATACGCCAGAAACGAGGCAACCGAAAACAGCGATGTGGATATTCTTGCTGATATAACGGGTGCGGAATTAAAGGGATTGTTCGCTATTGGCGGGTTATACAATGATTTGTGTGCAAGTTTCGATAAAAAAGTTGATTTTGTGACGACCGATGCTTTAACAAAAAAAGAATATAGAAAGAGGATAATTCCCTCATTACCGACCTTTGAAGAGAATATAGAAGAAGAAAGGGTTGTGGTTTATGAACATTAAAGATTTACGGCGTATTGTAAACATGAAAGAATACTGCGATAAAATTAACAAAACGATACAAAGATTTGGAGCGGATTTCAGTATTTTTAATACCGATAGAGATTATTATCAATCAATTACTATGTCGCTTTTTCAAATCGGCGAACTGAGTAACAACCTGACTGACGATTTCAAAGACGCTTCTAAGGACAAAATTCCGTGGTCATCTGTTCGCGCTGTGCGGAATATGTTCGCACATGAATACGACAAGGTAAGCAAAGGGCTTGTTTGGGAAATCATAAAAAATGACATACCTAAATTGCAACAGTTTTGCGAGGAAATTATTGCTAAACACGCAAAAAGTGAAGATTGACTTCGCTATGTTCGGAAAAGTGTTTAGGAGAGATGGGAAAAGTTTGAAAATGAATCTACAGAATCGGGGAAAATGAAAATTTCCATTAACTCGTTGGTGTAGATGGACATGGGGGAAGGTTTGAAAATACTTTGCATATACTGCGCGGGCGGCGCGGGTAGAGAAATAGCCGAATTAGCGGTAAGTATAAATAGTATAGATAAGAAAAAATGGAAAGAGATTGTATTCGTTGATGATAATAAAGAACTTGAAAAAAGCATCAACGGCTTTAAAGCATACAGCTTTAAAGAGATAACCCGGAATTATGAAATAAATAATATAGAATTTGTGATTTCATCGGGTGAACCCTATATCAGAAAAACTATATCGGATAAATTAGTTCAAAAAAATTGTAGTTTCGTTTCTTTATTTCATGCGGGTTTTATTAATTTCAGATTCACGGAAATAGGGTTTGGAAACATTATTGATTTTGGTTCACAATTATCATGCAATGTAACAATCGGAAATAATAACTACATCAACAGAAGCGTGTCACTCAGCCATGATGTAAAGATAGGAAACAACTGTGTTATTTCGCCCTGCGCCATAATAACGGGAAATGTTACAATCGGCGATAATACTTTCATAGGTGCGGGAGCTATAATACGAAACGGTGTCAGCATCGGCAACGGCAGCGTTATCGGAATGGGTTCTGTAGTTGTGAGGGATACTGAGGAAAACGCGGTTGTCGTAGGTAATCCGGCAAAAGCGGTGAGGTTTAATAATGACAAGCGGGTTTTTACAAGCAAAGGAAATTGACAAATGAGAATACTTGTTTTAACGAATAGTATGTCGGGATTTCGCCTTTTTCGTATGGAATTAACAGATAGATTAATTAATAATGGTTATAATGTTACTTTATGTTTCCCGCTTGAAAATGAAGATAACCCTTTTAAAAATTGCAATATTATAAACATTCATATAGACCGCCGCGGAATGAACCCTTTTAAAGATTTAAAATTATTTTTTAAATACCTTTCAATATTAAGAAAAGTAAAACCCGATGTGGTACTGACTTATACAATAAAACCGAATCTGTATGGCGGATTAGCCTGTGTTTTACAAAAAGTTCCGTTTATGCCGAATATAACAGGTCTTGGGAGTAGCTTTCATAAACGCGGAATAGTTCAGAAACTTATAATTGCTTTTTCTAAATTCGTCTTTCGTAAGGCGGCAACGGTTTTTGTACAAAATGATGATATACTGAAGTACTTGCGTGAGATTAATGCGGTATCTGACAATGTAGTGCGGATTCCCGGTTCGGGTGTCAACTTAGAGAAGTATGTATTGTTAGAATATCCGAAAGAAGACACCCCTATAGTTTTTAATTTTGTTGCACGCATTATGAAAGAAAAAGGTATTGATGAGTATTTGGAGGCGGCGCGGAGAATAAAGAATAATAGCCGATTTAAAAATGTTGTGTTTAATGTAATAGGCTCTACGGAAGAATCAATATATGATGATATATTAAAAACCGAACATGAAAAAGGCACAATTTGTTACCGCGGGTATCAGCCTGATATGATTCCGTATTTGAGAGGTTGCCATTGTACCGTGAATCCTACCTATCACGAGGGTATGTCTAATGTATTACAGGAAAGTTCCGCCTGCGGTCGTCCCGTGATTGCATCTGACATTCCGGGATGTAAAGAGATTGTGGATGACGGGGTTACGGGGTTTTTGTGTAAAGTGAAAGACGCCGATGATTTGAGTCTCAAAATAGAAAAATTTATAATGCTGCCTTATAAAGAAAAAGTAAGCATGGGATTACTTGCACGAGAGAAAATGCAAAGAGAATTTGACAGGAATATCGTAATTGACTCATATATGAGAGAGACCAAAAAAATACAAGGAGATGAAAATGGAAAACCTTTATAACGATATAGTTAACAAAAAGGCAAAAATATCTTTGGTCGGATTAGGATATGTAGGACTGCCTATCGCTGTTGCGTTTTCAAAACACGCGAATGTAATAGGATTTGACATAAGCGCGGAAAAAATTGAGCAGTACAAAAACGGCATAGACCCTACAAATGAGGTCGGACATGAAGAGTTATCAAAATGCGGAGCCTTATTCACCGCCGATTCTTCTAAATTGCGAGAAGCCATATTTCATATCGTAGCGGTTCCGACGCCCATATCAAGCGATAAAAACCCTAATCTTAAGCCGCTCGAAAGTGCGAGCCGCTTAGTAGGTAAAAACTTAGTTTCGGGTTCTGTTGTTGTTTATGAATCTACTGTTTATCCCGGGGTAACAGAAGATATATGCGTACCGATTCTTGAAAAAGAGTCCGGTTTGAAATGCGGTATTGATTTTAAAGTGGGTTACTCACCCGAACGAATCAATCCCGGCGATAAAGAACATCGTCTTGAAAATATAGTTAAGATTGTATCGGGGATGGACTCGGATACGCTTGATATAGTTGCCAAGGTATACGAGTTAGTCGTAGAAGCGGGGGTACACCGCGCAGAGAGCATTAAAGTCGCAGAAGCCGCAAAGGTGATTGAAAATGCGCAACGTGACATAAATATTGCCTTTATGAATGAGCTTGCAATAATTTTCGATAAATTAAACATCGACACCAAAGCCGTTTTAAAGGCGGCGGGAACAAAATGGAATTTCTTACGCTTCTTCCCCGGTTTAGTCGGCGGGCATTGTATCGGTGTTGACCCATATTATCTTACATACAAGGCGGAGCAAATCGGGTATAGCTCACAGGTTATTTTAGCGGGCAGACATATTAACGATAATATGGGGAAATATGTAGCGGAAAAGACAGCGAAAATGCTTTTTAAAAACTCAGGCAATGCAGATTCGGTAAAGGTGGGCATATTCGGTCTTACATTTAAAGAAAACTGCCCCGATATTCGTAATACGCGAGTAATTGACATTATAAACGAATTACATGAATACGGCATAGAAGTGTTCGTATACGACCCTTTAGCCGATACCATTGAGGTTAAACACGAATACGGATTAACGCTTGTAAGCGAGGCGGATATAAAAGATTTAGATGCTTTAGTTTTAGCTGTCGCACATGATGAGTTTAAGAAGATAAAAGAATGGAAGAGGTTTTTCAAAAATAACAAACCGGGCGTGTTCGTTGATGTAAAAGGCGTTGCCCAACCGGACGATATGAGTGAGTATAAATACTGGAGGTTATGAGTAAATGCGTTCTGTGAAAATAAATTAACTCATTGAACGGGGGGCTTATGATACTATATCACGGCAGTAGTTTAGCTGTCGAAAAACCACAGCTTATAGAACAAAAACGAGGGCTTGACTTCGGGGCGGGGTTCTACCTCACTTCGCGCGAAGAACAAGCGGCGCGTTTTTCAGAAATCGTTGTAGACCGCAGAAAAAGCGGCGTTGAAACTGTCAGCGTTTATGAATTTGATATGGAAACCGCTGAAAAAACGCTGAACATTCTCAAATTTTCGAGTGCCGATAAGAAGTGGTTGCGTTTTGTTGCTGAAAACAGGTTTAAAACTTACACGGACGCGAGTTATGACGTTGTTGTAGGTGCGGTGGCAAATGATTCGGTTATGCCTACGATTCAAGCGTTTTTGGGTGGGTTCGTCAATGAAGAAGCCACGATTATTACTTTGAAAACAAGCAAACTCTTTGACCAATGGTGTCTGAAAAGCGAGAAAGCGTTGTCTTTGCTTCGTTTTGTTAAGTCCTATGAAATAGGGGGGGATAGTAATGGATAAAAATATTTCGCCCGTTATTGCAATGCTCACTCCCGGTATTCTAAATTTGCTCATGGAAAATCGCAGCATAAACTTAGATGAAGCCTCAGCTCTACTTTACCACTCACAGTTGTATAAAACATTGGAAGACGAAAAAACTAAGGTGTGGCGGCTCGGATATCCGTTGCTTTATGATTTGCTCGAAGAAGAATTAACCACAGGAAAAATTACATTTCCGGAGGAACAATGATATGGATACTAATATTCCAAAAGGAGAAATATGGTTTTTAGCGTCTTGTATTGAGTTTTATAAGAACGAGAAAGGCATGAGCGGCGAAGAAGCCTATGATTATCTGCGGAAAACTAACGCTGTTGATTTTATTATTAATCGGTGGGAAGGATTGCATACGACAAGTCCGGTTTATGTTGTTGACAGTATTGACGAGTTTATTGGAAATCAAGCTGTATAAACAAAATCGCCAAATATATCCGACTTATTATTTGGCATTTCCTAAGAATCAAGTGTTTAAAAAAGTTTGATGTGTTCGTCGAAGGGCGATATGAGTGAGTATAAATACCGGAGGTTATGAGTAAATGCGTTCTGTGAAAATAACAGTAGTTGGTTTAGGTTATGTCGGAATGTCATTAGCGGTTTTGCTGTCACAGAAAAATGAAGTCTATGCGCTTGACATTTCAGAAAAAAGAGTTAATTTAGTAAATAAAAAGAAATCTCCGATTATAGATAATGAAGTTCAAAATTGGCTTGAAAATAAAAAGTTGAATCTAAAAGCAACGACAGATGCGGCGCAGGCGTTTAATAATGCCGATTACATTGTTATTGCAACTCCTACTGACTATGTTCCTAAATATGATTATTTTGATACAAGCTCTGTTCAATCTGTTATTGAGCAAGTGAATGAACTGTCGCCGAAATCAACCGTAGTGATTAAATCTACCGTTCCTGTAGGGTTTACAGAACAGCTAAGACAGAAAGGCGAGTATAAAAATCTGCTTTTCTCTCCCGAATTTTTAAGAGAAGGACAAGCGTTACACGATAATTTATATCCGTCTCGGATTATAGTGGGTGTACCGGAAAATGACGCTGAGTTGCAAAAAAAAGCAGCGATATTTGCAGAGCTTCTTAAACAAAGTGCCGTCTCCGATGAAATACCTGTTCTTATAATGGGTTCTACGGAAGCGGAAGCGGTTAAACTATTTGCCAATACATGTTTGGCAATGAGAGTGGCGTTTTTTAATGAGCTTGATTCTTATGCCGAAATTAGGAAACTCGATGCGAAAAAAATTATTGAGGGAGTAGGTCTTGACCCGCGTATAGGCGTTCATTATAATAATCCTTCTTTTGGATACGGTGGTTACTGTCTGCCTAAAGATACCAAACAATTACGCGCAAACTATCAAAACGTGCCTAACAATATAATTTCTGCTATTGTTGACTCGAATACGACACGTAAAGATTTTATCGCTGAACGAATTTTAGAAAAAAATCCCAAAATAGTCGGAATATACAGGTTAACAATGAAAACAAACTCTGACAATTTCAGACAGTCGTCTGTGCAAGGGGTAATGAAGCGCGTGAAAGCGAAAGGTGTAGAAGTTATTGTATACGAGCCTACGTTAGACGATTCTCACTTTTTTAACTCAAGAGTAATTAAAAATTTAGATGAATTTAAAAAATCGGCAGATGTAATTTTGGCGAATCGTTACAATGAAGAAATAGCTGATGTTATGGATAAGGTGTATACAAGAGACTTATATTTTAGGGATTAAGAATAGCCGAATGAGATGAGAGAGTATAAATACCGGAGGTTATAAGTAAATGCGTTCTGTTTTAGTTACCGGTGCGGCGGGATTTATAGGTATGCACGTTTCCGAAAGATTATTAAAAATGGGGCATAAGGTAATAGGAATCGACAACTTAAATTCTTATTATGATGTTTCGCTGAAAGAAAAGCGTTTGGATTTGTTGTGTGCAGAACCCGAATTTAAGTTTTATAAACTTGATATAGCCGATAAGAATGATTATTTTGACGTTGTAGAGAAATATAAGCCCGAAAAAGTAATCCATTTAGCGGCTCAGGCGGGTGTGCGTTACAGCCTTGAAAACCCCGAAGCTTATATTAGTGCTAATATTTCGGGCTTTTTAAATATTTTGGAAGCCTGCAGGAGTTTCGGCACTGAGCATTTATTATATGCGTCTTCCAGTTCTGTTTACGGGGGTAATACTAAGTTACCCTTTTCGGTTGAAGACAGGGTTGACACACCCGTGTCGTTGTATGCGGCGACTAAGAAATCGAACGAGCTAATGGCGTATTGTTACAGTCATTTGTATAACATAAAATCAACGGGGTTGCGGTTTTTCACGGTTTACGGTCCGTGGGGCAGACCGGATATGGCGTTATTTATGTTTACAAAAGCAATAACCGAAGGAAAGCCGATTCAGGTTTTTAATCATGGCGAAATGTGGCGGGATTTTACCTACGTTGATGATATTGTTACCGGAATTATACAGCTTATGGAAAAATCACGCGCTTTAAAACTAACGCCTCCGCATTATGTTTATAACATAGGGAATCATACCCCCGTAAAATTAACAGAGTTTATCGAGTATATTGAACTGGCTGTCGGGAAAAAAGCCGTAAAAGAATTTTTACCTATGCAGGCGGGCGATGTACCGAAAACTTTCGCTGATGTAGCGGATTTAATGGCAGATACCGACTTTTCTCCTAATACTTTGCTTAAAGAAGGTGTTGGGCGGTTTGTTGAGTGGTATAAAAAATACGAGTAACGGAGTATAAATATGTGTGCAATTTGCGGGTTTATATCTCGAAATGAAATAGACATAGACACTTTGAAGAAAATGAATGACACCATGTTCCTTCGAGGACCCGATGACAGCGGTCAAGAGATTTATTCTAAAGAAGGTGTTCAGGTTGGACTGGCACAGCGGCGGTTGGCTATTATTGATTTATCGAAACAGGGACATCAGCCCATGCACAGCTACGATAAAAGAATAAGCCTTGTTTTCAACGGGGAAATCTATAATTTTAACGAGTTGAAAAAACAGCTGGATTATCCGTTTGTTTCAAAGTGCGATACGGAAGTGATTATAGCGGCATATCTAAAATGGGGCATTGACTGCATAACGCGGTTTAACGGTATGTTTTCTTTCGCGCTTTTTGACCGTCAGTGCGATACTCTGCACCTTGTCCGTGACCGCATAGGTGAAAAACCGTTGTATTACGGGTGTTTCGGCGACACATTTGTTTTCGCATCCGAGTTAAAAGCTCTCAGACAATACCCCGGAATCCCATTCGATGTAGACAGAGACACACTTGATTTGTTTTTAAAATATAGGTATATCCCCGCGCCTTATTCGATTTATAAAAATATTTATAAGCTTACGCCGGGGCATTATGCCGTAATAAAACTAAAAACACCGGACAAGCCGCAGATTTATCCGTATTGGGATTTTGTTTCACATTGTAATCCGACAGAGCGTTCCGAGCAGGAAGTTTTAAGCGATGTAGAGAGATTGCTGACGGCGGCTGTTCGCAGGCAAATGGCGGTTGATGTTCCTTTCGGTGCATTTTTGTCCGGCGGGATAGATTCTTCTTTAGTGACCGCATTAATGCAGTCTGTTAGCCCGACTCCCGTAAACACATATACAATAGGTTTCCATGAAGCCGATTTTAACGAAGCGGAATATGCCAAGGAGATAGCGGAGTATTTAGGAACAAATCATACCGAGTATTACGTTTCTCCTAAAGAAGCGATGGACGTAATACCAAAACTGCCGTTTTTATATGACGAACCTTTCGCGGACTCGTCTCAGATTCCGACGTATTTAGTGTCACATTTAGCCGGAAAAGATGTTAAGGTCGCATTGACGGGAGACGGCGGAGATGAGATGTTCTGCGGTTATACATCATATACCAAGTTAAATGGCTTGCATAAGAGGTTAATGCCCTATCCGTTATGGTTAAGAAAATTTTCCGGAAATGTGATTCTTGCGCTACCCTCACCCATTATTAAAGTAGCCGCCAAAGTCACCGCCCGTGGTATAAGAGAAGAGAGCATAAGGCGCGGGGCGCGAGTTCTTAAGAACTCCGATTCTCTAAGCATGGCTCATGAAGCAAGAGTGTTAGGTTCGGCAGGGTTGGTCCTCGGAGCAAATCCTCTCCCGACGATATGGGAACAAAAAGAGCGTTTTGCACAAATAAACGATTTCTATAAACTGATGATGGCGACTGATGCGTTGCAATCTTTGCCCGACGATATGTTAGTTAAAGTTGACAGGGCGTCTATGGGGTGTAGTTTAGAATGTAGGGCTCCGCTTTTGGACACTGAGATTATAGAATATGCGGCTTCGGTGCCGGGTGTATTTATGGTTAAGAATGGCTCGGAGAAATGGATTCTAAAAGAAATTCTTAACAAATACATTCCGAAAGAAATGACAGAACGCCCGAAGATGGGTTTTGGAATACCTATCGGAGACTGGATTAAAGGACCGCTCAAGCCGTGGGCGGAAGAACTTCTTTCTACTGTGAAAGCAGACGGATTTCTTAATTCCGAAAAAACTCATAAACTTTGGGAAAATCATATAAAAGGGGTGCATGCCGGCACGTATGAAATATGGGCGATTCTTATGTTTCAGGCGTGGTTGAGGGAGAATGTTGTTTAGGTAGGAGCGGTAATTAAAATATGAGCAAAGAAAATATAGACCATAAAGTAGTAAAAGGCTTCGGCGAGGAGTGGAGTACTTTTAACCAATCTTCTGTATCGAGAGAGGAACTAAATAAAATATTTAATGAATATTTCTCTGTATTTCCGTGGGATGAGCTTCCTGATGAATGTGTCGGGTTTGATTTAGGGTGCGGAAGCGGGCGGTGGGGTAGCTTCGTGGCTCCCCGTGTTGGAAAACTATATTGTATCGACCCGTCAATAGACGCTCTTAATGTCGCTAAAACGAATATAAAAAGTAAGAATACAGAGTTTATAAACGCCGGAGTTGACAAAATCCCTTTAAAGGACAGTTCCATGGATTTTGGTTATAGCTTGGGAGTATTGCACCACGTACCGGACACCGAGGCGGGAATTGTTTCGTGCGTAAAGAAAATTAAAATCGGTTCCCCGTTTCTTCTCTACTTGTATTATAGCTTAGATAATCGCCCAAAGTGGTTTAGAATTATCTGGAGATGTTCTAATGCACTGCGTATTATAATCAGTAGGTTGCCAAGGTTTCTCAAACATTTTTTCAGCTCTGTTCTTGCGGGTTTGGTTTATCTTCCTCTTGCGCGTTTTGCGAAACATATGGAGAAACGCGGTAAGAATGTCTCAAATTACCCTTTAAGCAGTTACAGAAATAGTTCTTTTTATACCATGCGTACCGATTCTTATGACAGGTTCTGTACACGTTTGGAAAAACGGTATTCGAGAGTCCAAATACAAGAAATGATGGAAAAAGCAGGGCTTTCGGATATTAAGTTTCGGGAAGAGGCTCCGTTTTGGTGTGCGGTGGGGTTTAGAATATTTTGATAATCGGTTAGGAGGGGATAAAAATAGAACCTTTACGAGTGCTTCATATTTTAGGCGGACTTGACAGAGGCGGAGCCGAAACAAGAACAATGGATATATATAGAAGTATCGACAAGACTAAAGTACAGTTCGATTTTATTGTACAAACAGACAACGAATGTGCTTATGACAATGAAGTGAAATCCTTAGGCGGTATAATATATAAGGGTATGCCGCGATTTAAAATATATAATAGCATAAGCTATTTTAAAGCATGGGACATGTTTTTTCAAAAGAACGGGTATTCAATTATTCATATCCATATAACAAATAGTGCTGTACCGATTCTAAAAGCGGCTATAAAAAATAATATTAAGCACAGGATTTCTCATTCAAGGTTTGCAAACGAAACTGATTTTGTTAAAAAATGGTTAATAAGAGCAAATAAAAAAGCGATAAGAAAATACTCTACACAAAGATTAGCGGTATCGAATTTAGCGGGCAAAACTGTCTTCGGTAAAGATTATATGGTTATAAATAACGCGATTAATGCGAAAAAATTTACATATGACGAAACCGTGAGAGATAAAGTAAGAAATGAACTAAATATAGTTAATAATTTTGTTTTGTGTCATGTTGGGCGTTTCTCGTTTCCGAAGAACCATTCATTTCTCATAGATATTTTTCACTCGCTTACAAAAGTTTTACCCTCTGCAAAATTAGTTTTAATAGGCGATGGGGAGCTAAGAGAACAAACTGAACGAAAGATAGAAGAATTAAGAATATCTGATAAGGTATTAGTTTTAGGACTAAGAAAAGACGTACCGGAACTGCTTCATGGCATGGATATGTTGCTCTTGCCGTCGCATTTTGAGGGTCAACCGGGAGTTGCTCTTGAAGCGCAGGCTTCGGGACTTAAAGTTTTACTTTCCGATAAAATCACCCGCGAAGCCGCGGTGATTCCGGAGCTTACGGAGTTTCTTCCGATTGACAAAGGGGCGGATATATGGGTCGAACGCATTATGAATTTTCACGAGAGCGGCTTTGTCCGCAGGAACACTTACAATGATTTTGTAAACGCGGGATTTGATATTGAAGCTGTCGCAAAATGGTATGAGAAATTTTATTTAGGTTGCGTATAAAATTTAAGAGGAAAATTATGACTTTTATTGCAATAGCGGTTTTATGGATAATCGAAATTATCATCACGATTTTTTTTGAACAAGATATTTTAGTTCCCGTTTTTTTTATTATTGCTACAGCATTTATTATCGCTTTTCGGTTACTGAGTATGCAGAAATATGATATGTTGATTATATGCAGCGGGTTTTTATTATGCGTTATATGGTTATTTATCAGAAATTTTTTAGTTATACCCGGTTTTCTTACAATCGACACTGCCGATGCGATGGGTTTTCATAAAGTAGCCTTTGGGTTTGCAGAGCAGGGAAGAGTAGACGTAGGAGGTTACGGCGGTTTTTATTCAGCTGTACTCGGAATCATTTATATAGTTTTCGGTTCGTACAGAATAATCGGCGAGTTTGTTAATATACTGTTATACTTAGGTACTGCGCTTGTGATAAGAAATACATTAATATTTTGCCGGGTAAGCCAAAAAACCAAACTAATAAGCCTTGCTGTTTTTTGTTTTTTCCCGTGGTCAATATTAGTAAGCAACGTAACCCTTAGGGAATCTGTTATATTATTCTTTTTTGTCTTATCTGTAAGCTCATTTATAAAATATTTAAAGAATGATTCACAAAAAGAGTTTATTCTTTCGGTAGTATTCGGTCTTACGGCAGGATTTTTTCACAGCGGCGCGATGATAGCTGTCCCTGTATACGTCTTGTTTTGGTTTATAAAAACTAAATCTTTCTTTGCAAAAAGTGCGGCAGTAATAATATTCATTTCCGCGTTTTCATTTCTTGCGATAAGGGAACAAGATAGAATTAATGCTTATTTCGGATATTTTGTTTACAATATGAGAAATGGTTTAGAGAGTTTAGCTCGTTTTTTAACTCTTGACTACGGCGATTCGGTATATTTAGAATGGATAGATGCTTCATATATAAATTCGGTGTTTGATTTATTGTGGGTTATTCCTTTAAAATTTATTTATTTTATTGGCTCGCCTATGCCGTGGGATTGGCGCGGGTTCGGAGATATGGTCGCCTATCTTACCGATACGATTATATATTTAGTCTTGATTTTCATTTGTATAAAATTACTGATAAAAAACAAATCATTGAACAATAAAAGTATATATGCAATGATACTTATTTTCATAGTTGTAGCATGTGTATATGCGGCGGGGACTATAACGGCAGGGACGGCTATACGTCATAGGTATAAATTATTAGTTGTGTTAATTTTCTTGTATGCTATGTTGAGGAGCAAAGGTTCGCATATACAGATGTTAAGTCAAAAATTGAAATTTAATAAGGAATTACAAAAGAGAGGTAAAGCTTAATGGAAAAAATTACATTTTCATTTGGAGAGAATTGGAAGAATTATTCAACGACAGTTGATGAAAAATCCATTAAAATGGCACAAAACGATATAAAAGAAAAAATAGAAAAAGCAACAGGGAACACGGAATATAACTTCACAAATAAAACTGTATTAGACATAGGTTGCGGGTCAGGAATACACTCATTATCTTTTTTCTTGTGGGGTGTGCAAAGCATATATTCTTTTGATTATGACATTAATAGTGTTGAAGCCACTATAGCTATGCGTGAGCATATTTCCACAGGGGGCAATTGGCACATTGAGCAAGGGAACATCTTAGACGATGCTTATGTCGATTCCTTACCATGTAGCGACATTGTATATTCTTGGGGGTGCTTGCATCACACGGGTAATATGTGGAAAGCATTAGATAATGCTCAAAGCCGTTTGAATAAAAACGGGCTTTGGTTTTTATCTATCTATCAAGGGGTCGAAACGTATAAAAAAGATTTATTCACGAAAAAAACGTATAATAAATTACCGCTACCCGGCAAAAAAATTATGGAAGCTTTCCAAATATTAAAAGCAATGGCAGCTTGTGTGATAATAGGAAAAGAAAGCCCTTTTAAATGGAATAAGAAGGATAAAAGAGGTATGACTGTTTATTATAATATTGTAGATTGGCTCGGAGGATTGCCTTATGAGGTTGCAAGCCCTGCTCAAATAAAAGAATATGGTGAAAAAAACGGTTTAGAATTATTATTAACAGACCCAAAAGACGCTTGTTGCATTTATATTTTCAGAAGAAAAGGGGTTTGAAAATAAATTATGGAGCCAATACGTGTTTTGCACATTGTGGGGGCTATGCACAGGGGCGGAATGGAAAGCCGAACAATGGATATTTATCGGAATATAGACTTAAATAAAGTACAATTTGATTTCATGGTAAGAGACCCGAATAAAGCTCATTTTGATGATGAAATTCTTGAACTTGGCGGTAAAATATTTTGTGTCCCGCGAAAGAGTTTAAAAAACATTTTTAAGGGTCCTTATCGTGTTATTAAATTAATGAAAAATTATAAGATTGTTCACATACATTCTGCAAACGCAAGCGCGGTATTAGATGCTGTGTGTGCGGTATTAGCAGGGGTAAAACTACGGATAATACATAGCAGAAGCAGTTTTGACACGAACCCCAAAATACATAAAATTTTTAAATGGTTTATACCGCTGTTCGCCAACTATTACTTAGCGGTTTCCGAAGCATCCGGAGAATGGATGTTCTCTAAAAAACTACTAAGAGGTAGCAGGTATAAGCAGATTAACAACGCTATAGATTCAAGAAAATTTTCTTTCAGCACAGAAACCCGAAATAAGATGCGAAAAGAATTTAATCTCGCAAACGAATTTGTGATTGGTCATGTGGGTAATTTGAGTGCAGTAAAAAATCATGAATTTCTTTTGAAAGTCTATGCTGAGGTTTTAGAGAAAATCCCCGGTAGTGTTTTATTGTTTGCAGGAGACGGTGTACTGAGAGAGCAGATAGAAAATAGAATAAGCGAATTAAACATAACGAACAAGGTAATACTTTTAGGCGTGAGAGAAGATATACCGGAACTACTTCAGGTTTTTGATATATTTGTGTTCCCGTCATATTTTGAGGGATTGCCCGGTTCTGTTTTAGAAGCGCAAGCCGCGGGACTTAAAGTTTTACTTTCAGATAAAATCACGCGCGAAGTCGCGGCGATTCCGGAGCTTTCGGAGTTTTTACCTATTGACGAGGGTACGGCATTATGGGTTGAACGCATTATGAATTTTTACGAGAGCGGCTTTATCCGTAAAAACACTCACGATGATTTTGTAAACGCGGGATTTGATATTAAATCGGTTACCGCACAATATGAGAAATTATATTTAGATTTTAATACAAAAATTGAAATTTAATAGTAAATTACAAAAGAGAGGTTTGAAAATAAAAGATGGAGCCAATACGTATTTTACACATTGTGGGTGCCATGGACAGGGGCGGAATGGAAAGCCGAACAATGGATATTTATCGGAATATAGACTTAAATAAAGTACAATTTGATTTCATGGTAAGAGACCCGAATAAAGCTCATTTTGATGATGAAATTCTTGAACTTGGCGGTAAAATATTTTGTCACTCGCGAAAGAGGTTAAAAAGAATTTTTAATTATCTTTATCGTGTTATTAAATTAATGAAAAATTATAAGATTGTTCACATTCACACCGCAAATGCAAGCAATGTATTAGATGCTGTGTGTGCTGTATTAGCAGGGGTAAAACTACGGATAATACATAGCAGAAACAGTTTTGACACGAGAGCCAAAACACATAAAATTTTTAAATGGTTTATACCGCTGTTTGCCAACTATTACTTAGCGGTTTCCGAAGCCAGCGGAGAATGGATGTTTCATAAAAGGCTACTGAAAAACAACAGATATAAGAAAATTAATAACGCTATAGATTCAAGAAAATTTTCTTTCAGTACAGAAACCCGAAATAAGATGCGAAAAGAATTTAATCTCGCAAACGAATTTGTGATTGGTCATGTAGGTAACTTTAGCGCATCTAAAAATCATGAATTTCTTTTAAAAGTCTATGCTGAGGTTTTAGAGAAAATTCCCGGCAGTGTTTTATTGCTTGCGGGAGACGGTGTACTGAGAGAGCAGATAGAAAATAGAATAAGCGAATTAAACATAAAAAACAAAGTAATACTTTTAGGAGTGAGAGAAGATATACCGGAACTACTTCAGGTTTTTGATATATTTGCGTTCCCGTCATATTTTGAGGGATTGCCCGGTTCTGTTTTAGAAGCGCAAGCCGCGGGACTTAAAGTTTTACTTTCAGATAAAATTACGCGCGAAGTCGGGGTGGTTCAGGGGCTTACAGAGTTTTTGCCTATTGACGAGGGTACAGCATTATGGGTTGAACGCATTATGAATTTTTACGAGAGCGGCTTTGTCCGTAAAAACACTCACGATGATTTTGTAAACGCGGGATTTGATATTAAATCGGTTGCCGCACAATATGAGAAATTATATTTAGATTTTAAATAAACAAGAATAGAAGGATTGTAATAAATGCCGAGTTTAAAAAAGAACATCTTCTACCAAAACGCATATCAGGTTATAACTACATTACTCCCGATGATAACAGTTCCGTATGTAACAAGAGTTTTAGGGGCGGAGAACATCGGCATTTACTCCTATACATTTTCGATAACAACATTTTTTGTAATTTTTGCGATGTTGGGTATAAATATTCACGGAAGCAGAGCAATCGCAATGGTTCGAGATAATAAGAAAGAATTAAACAAGACATTCAGCGATTTATTTTTTTTACATTTGGGTGTATCGCTTTTAGTATTACTGGCATATATTATTTTTTTAGTTTTTATAGCCAATGAATTTCATTTTATATTTACTATTCTCATATTTCACATTATAGCCGCACTGCTTAATATTACCTGGTTTTTTACGGGAATTGAAGAATTCAAATTAATGGTTACACGAAATACTGCTATAAGAATTATTATAACAGCTTGTGTCTTTATTTTTGTAAAAAACAGTGACGACTTGCGGTTCTATACATTTATATTTGCATTTGGAGAATTTGTTTCACAAGCGATATTATGGTTTTTTAAAAAAAAGTTCGTATCGCTTGTAAAACCAACCTTGAGCGGAATCAAATCTCATATAAAACCTATTTTTATACTATTCGTTTCTGTTATTTCGGTAAGTGTATATCATCAATTAAATAAAGTTATACTCGGCTCTATGAGCGATAAGGTTCAATTAGGATATTTTGAAATTTCTATGTCTCTAATCAGTGTTTTTTTAGGATTTATATATGCTTTTAACGGAGCAGTATTACCTCGTATATCCAATATAACTGCTAACAAAGAAAATTCAGAATCAGCGAATTATATAATTTTTATTTCTATGAAATATTTAATGTTTGGTTCTTTCGCTTTAGCGTTTGGGCTTGCCGGAGTGTCAAATAATTTTGTGCCGTTATTTTTAGGGGCTGAGTTTATTGATTCTAAAACTTTGGTTTCAGTTTTATGTATAACTATACCTCTTTGTGCATTTCAAAACACTTTAAATGTTCAATATATCATCGTAAATTCAAAGGATAAAATACTCGCAATTACAACTATTGCGGGGGCATTGGTTAATATAGTTATAAATTTGATTCTGATTCCCGTTCTTCAAGCTATGGGGGCAGTTGTAGGTATGATTGCCGTTAATGTTGTTCAATGCATTATATTTTCATTAGTCGCAAGAAAAGAGCTTCCTATTCGGGTATATATAAAAAACAGTATATTTTTTATAATAACAGGGTTTGTTATGTTTTTACTTGTTCGATTTATCGGTGAGTTTATGGCGCAAAACATAATTTCTCTGTTAATACAAATTGGAGTGGGTGCTTTGTTTTATATAAGTGCAAGTTCGGGATATTTATATGTTACTAAAGATGAGTTTTTTATAAACAATATTAACAAATTTATTAAAATAATCGGGAGGAAATAAAATGATTAACGAGAAAGAAAATTTAAAATCCAATGAAATCACGCCATATGATGTTGTTTGGACTGACAGCAAAATAAGCTTGTTTTGGGATAATATGTCCAAAACTACTAGACAATATTATTCCGATAAGGTAGGAAAATCTATATTGAGATTTATGAAAAAATATATAAGTTTCGATAATAAGAATGTGCTTGACTACGGATGCGGGGGGGGGGGGGTTAGAAAACTTGTTACGATATACGAAAGCTGAAGTTTATGGTTTTGAATTTTCAAAAGATTCGGCGCAGTTTGTAAATAAAAAGCTATCCGCGTATTCTAAATTTCATAATGTAGAATCACAAAAGATTCCTATGGAACACCCCGATAACTTTTTTGACATTATTACTTGTTTAGAGGTGGCGGAACATTGTGATGATACAGCCCTTGAAAAGCTTAAATCCGAATGTCTGAGGCTTTTAAAACCGGGAGGATATTTAATCGTAACTGTACCCAATGAAGAGGATTTAAACGATTCTTCGGTTTGTTGTCCCGATTGCGGATGTAAATTTCATACAGTACAACATATTAAAAGCTTTTCAAGTGAATCAATAGTTAATGCTTTTGGAGATGGCTTTTCTTTAATAAAAGTTTCCGCAACACGTTTTGCAGAAAAGGGTTTTCGCATGAAAATCATGTCATTTTTATTAAATGCAAACAGTTTTATTTATAAAAGAAAAAAGCCGCATCTAATATGTATACTAAAAAAAGCATAAAAATAAAACTAACTGAGGGGACTAACTATGGGGTTATCAAAAAGCGGTGTCGAATTTTTTGCTCATTTAAGAGAAAATGAAGGATTCGATTTTACGAAAACAATTACTTTGGGTAGACAAAATATTTTCGGTGAATTCTTAAAACTTAATAAGAGTTTTGACAGATTTATTTTAAAAACATTGAAAATAGATAAAATTCAACTCGATACTTTTAAGGAAGAACTTCAAAGTGCAAAGGCGCGGAACTTTCCGGGGTGTTTGTATGCTGAACCCTTTTTTAAGGTATTAGGAGCGAAGGCTGTTGACTCTATAGACTACTCTGATTATGAAGAAGCAACGATTATTCATGATTTGTCAGTCCCGATTCCCACGGAATTGAAAAATAAATATAATTGTGTTATTGACGGAGGATTACTTGAACACGTTTTTAATTATCCTGTAGCTTTAAAAAACGCAATGGATTTGGTCTCTCTTCCTTCGGGGGGGGGGGGGGGTCTTGTTCTTATAACCCCCGGTAATAATTGGTTTGGACACGGTTTTTATCAGTTTTCGCCTGAACTCTTTTACTCTGTGCTTAGGGAAGAGAACGGATTTACTAATACAAAAGTCTATACTTACAGCAGTGAAACTCGTAATTGGTATTATATAAAAAGCCCCAGAGAGGTGCATGGGCGAGTGGATGTTTTACCTAAATTAAAACTATGTTTATTATATGTTGTTTCTGAAAAAATAGGAGAAGTACCATCGGATTTGAATGTGTATCAAAGCGATTATGAGGCGGTATGGGAAAAAGGTAATATTATATCAATTATATCAAATAAAAACAAGCTTTATAAAATATTAAAAATATTTTTACCAAAGCAAATAAAAAATTATTTATTATACAAGATAAAAGTCAAAAAGTATTTTATTCCCGTTAAGTTTTGATAGAAAGAAAGGATGTAATTAACCATGCAATTAAAAAAAACCGCTTGACATAAAAGCCAAGCAGTCGTTGCTCAATTTAAAGAGAGAGTTGTTTTTTATCGCGTAGTTCGTCCATTGTCTTTTTTGCTTCTGCGACACCCTTTTGAAAATCTCTCTTGCCTTCTTCGAGTGTCATTCGGCTGCGCTGTTCTGCTTTATACAGGCGCATAGCGTGTATTTCGTCCACATTGTAGGTAATTATTTTTGGCGGGTTCATATTCTCATTCCTCCTCATCAAGTAGCATTGCAGGTGATATTATACGGATATTTTTGTATCGTTCTCTGATATTCACTGCTTCAACGGCGGTCATAGCACGTAAATTAACGATATGCTTAAAATTCCACGATAGAATAACATCACAGTCATTTACCGATGCAATAGCGATATGTGCCGCATCTTCCTTGCTTTTCGGCGGCAGACCTCCGACTTCAAAATATAAAAGGCTTAATTGTTCGGAGCGTTCGTCCTGTTCAACCTCTGTATACTCAATATCAAGCAATAACGACAACATATCAGCCCTCTTGGGTTCGGGGCAGTCATTCAACTCCTCAATAGTCAAATCAGAGATATGAACATGATATTTCGCCGCCTTTATATCTCTCCATAGTTTGAGTGTGTCATTCATCTTTTCGGGAGCATCAGGAGCATTTAAATAGCTTATAACCGAAGTATCAAGATATATTTTTAATTTTTTCAACAAATTTTCCCCCTTTCTTATATTTATTATAACCTATTGGTTTTAACTTGTCAATAAACAAATTGTTAAAATTTTATAAAAAAGCGAGGTTGGAAAAATGAAAATAAAACAAGCTGTCAGAGAACTAAATTTACATGGCTATAAATGTTGTTATATTAGTGCAACAGGGATAAATCAACTTTTATAAATACGGTGGTTCATAAAGTATAAAAAAATTAATTTGGAGGAAAAATTATGTACCTCGACCCCGGTTTCGGCAGTATGCTGATTCAAGTATTAGTCGCATCGTTTGCGGCGTTGGCAATGACTTTCGGAATTTTCCGTCAAAAAATCGTCGCGTTTTTCAGAAAAGGTAAAAAAGGCGATGAAACTTCTGCGGGAGATGAAAGTGATGAATAATTCGATTCCCGACCCCGGCTCATTCCGCGACCCGTCCGGCGTCGTTTTTCGGCGCGGGGTTAAGCTTTACAGACAGGTTAATCCCTGTTACAAAGCGCAGTATGAAAAGCTAAAGTCGCAGGGGCTGTATGAAGAGCTTGTAAAGCGCGGACTTTTAATTTCTCATAAAGAAGTTGATGTACAGGGGATTGATGGTTGTGCAGGCGGCGATTCGTCCTGCATGGTGATTGAACCTGAGCTTGTACCGCTTATTTCATATCCGTATGAGTGGAGCTTCGGTCAGTTGAAAGATGCGGCGTTGGTGACATTGAAAATTCATCGCAAGGCACTCGATTTCGATATGATTCTAAAAGATGCTTCTGCGTATAATATCCAGTTTTTGCGCGGAAAAGCCATTCATATTGACACGCTCTCTTTCGATTTTTATAAAGAGGGTGAGCCGTGGGTCGCTTACGGACAGTTTTGCAGACACTTTCTCGCGCCTCTGTTTCTGATGACGTATACCGATATTCGGCTCTTACAGCTGATGCGGACTTACATTGACGGTATACCGCTCGATTTAGCAAGCACTTTGTTGAAAGGGAAGGGCGGGTTCGCCGCAAAAGCGCATATTCATTGGCACGCCAAATCGGTGACTAAACACGGTAGCGCGGGGCAGTCCGAGCAGTCTGCGCCGCATAAGATGTCAATCAGTAAATTCAAGATGACAGCCTTGATTGAGTCGTTGATAAGTATTGTAGGGAAGCTTGAACTGCGGGGAGTGGAGACCGAGTGGGGCGATTATTACGCCCGTACTAATTATTCGGACATGGCGGCAGAGAAAAAGAAAAGTATGGTCGCCGCATATTTGGATAAGGTTTCGCCTGCCGTTACGTGGGATTTCGGCGCGAATGACGGGACATATTCGCGTTTGGCTTTATCAGGGGGAACAAATGAGAATAAATTTGTCGCCGCGTTTGATATTGACCCTGTTGCGGTAGAGCGTAATTATACAGCCGTGAAAAAGTCGGGCGAAAATATGCTGCCCTTGCTTTTAGATTTAACCAACCCGAGTCCGTCAATCGGATTCGCCAACCGCGAACGCGGCTCGCTTGAAAAACGCGGTAAACCCGATTGTATACTGATGTTGGCGGTGATTCATCATTTGGCTATTTCAAATAATCTACCGCTTGGGATTATCGCAAAATGGGTGGCTTCTCTTACGGAGAATTTAATCATAGAGTTCGTACCGAAATCAGACTCGCAGGTTAAGGTGCTTCTCGCTACCCGTGAGGATATTTTTCCCGATTATACAGAACAGGGGTTTGAGACGGCTTTTGCGGATTATTTTAGCATAACGGAGAAAAAAGGCATAGAGCAAAGCGAAAGGAAAATGTATTTGATGAAAAGACATGGGGAGTTCGGCAATGACGGAAGTTAAAAAAGAGAAAAGTATAACACGGTTTTTTCCGTTTATTGCGAGCGTTTTAGTCCCTTTTTATCCGCTTTTATACCTGTATAATCAAAACGCGCAGTACCTCTCGATTTTTCATGTTTTTATATCTGCATTAATCTTCGCGCTGTTCATGGCGGCTGTGTTTTGGGTGGCAAAAAAGTTTACCGGCTCCCCCGTGGGTGCAATGCTTTTTTGCATATTATCCTGGGCGGTTTATTTCTATGCGGTTAAAATCACGCCTGATATTGAACTGAGAAAGCGTTATATTTTATTAATAATTGCGGCATTACTGATTATTGCTTTAATTGTAATAAAACTGACGGCTAAAAAAATAAACCCCTTTATTTCTCAAACATTTAAAGCATCTATAGTGGCATTTATATTCTCTGTCGCTGTGTCTCTCGTGATGTTTAATGCCGTGTTATCTGTAATACGTTATATAGAACTCGGCAGTGAAAAAAGCATAGATAAAAGCGTGTATAAAACTGTTTTCACTGTAGAATCCGGTCTCTCCGCTCCTAATATTTATTGGTTTCATACGGACGGTATGTTAGGATTCGGCGCATTTGAATTCTTTTTCGGAGATGAGCAGGAAGAGTTTACGCGAGAACTTGAAAACCGCGGCTTTTGGATTAATCGAGATGCCGCTCTTAATGGAGGACGTTCAACACAAGCGGCACTCCCCGCGCTCATGAGTCCGCACTTTTATGACCGCGCAATGTCTTGGCGGTTTGCTTCCGAATATGCAAGGTTAATCCCGCAAAATCAAGACTTGATTTTAAATCCCGAAAAACGCACAGAGCTGAATTTCACCTCTCTCAGATTAGCGAGAGAAAAAAACGAGTTAATCACGGCTTTCGGAAACGCCGGTTACAATACAATCACTATCTCAACTTTAGGTATTTATTTTTATCCGACCGGAAATAAGTTTTATGACTATACCGACGGCTTAACCGTATTGTTACCGAAGGACCCCGATAAAGGGACGCAATCTCACATTAATAATATCAGCAATTTGAGAGATTTATTCGATTTAATAGGCGTTACAGTATTTATACCCGACAAATTTACCGAAAAGTTCTTTAGTAAATTAACGCTGACGGGGTTTATACAAGAAGACCTCGAACCCCACGGGTTTGATTTGTATAACGAATTCAAAATTGCCGATAATGAAACAAGCCGAGGGCGGATAACTCGATACAATAATATTTCAGAGAGTATATACTCCTTGCAGGGGGAGTCATCACCGCGTTTTACAGTGATTAATTACCTTCTGTCGCACAGACCTTACGGGTGGGACGAAAATGGTAATTATAATGACGAAGATGGTCAAAACCCGTTCCGTTATCCCCCGCAACATAGGCTCGGCGCGGATGTGTTACTTAAATACATAGACATGATTTTAGAAGACGACCCGAATGCAGTTATAGTTTTACAAGCTGACCACGGACTTCACGGACTGCTGGAGACTTATACAATCGAAGAGCTTATGGAGACTTTTTCATGCACATTGGATGAAGCAGTGCTTTTATGGAATTCGGTCATGAGTGCGGTTCGTATTCCCGACGAACAAATGACCCCCGAAGTAATGGAAATACTGCAAGACCCGCGTAATATATCCCGCTGGCTCGTGAATACTTACGTCGGCGAGAATTATGATTATGTAATGCCGTAAAGGAGAAATTTTAGAATAATGAAAAAAATTAAACAATTCTATCGCGACAACAAGATGAGAAAACCCTCGAAATCAGAAGTCCCGTATTTCGGTATATTTATCATTACTGTTTTCATGTTATTTTTGTATAACCAGAATATACGATTTGTTGATTTATCGAGTTTTATTTGGACGACAATTATTATGACTGCGATTAGCGGCTTGCTCTGTTTTTTGGTCTACTTTGTTTTCAGAGACTGGGCTACATCGGGAATTACCGTGGGTTTATTTTGGATATGGCTATTTTCGTATAACTTCACGAAAGAAATACTCTTCGCATTTCCGTCGTATTACCGTATAAGATATTTTTTGGTTTTACACGGGGTTTTCTTTGTTTTATACTTGATTATTGTATTTATTCTGCACAAGGTTAAAATAAAAAAACACATATCGGTTTTCACTAATTTGTTGACGGTTATTCTTGTTTTTATGAATTTATTTCCCGTAATAAAAAATGTAAATACAATTTACAGGGGGGGCGAAAATGAGGCTATAACCTATAAAACAGAGTTTAGCATAGACCAAAACACCGAAACTCCGAATGTATATTTTATAGTTTTTGATACAATGACAAGCCCTTATGTTGCACGGACTTATTTTGAAGTTGATACCGAGCCGACAGTGACAGAATTAGAAAATATGGGGTTCTACGTAACGGACAACAGCAGATTAATGGGGTTTGGTTCTACATTTTTCGCCATGCCGAGTTTCTTGGCACCTTACCATTATGACAAATATTTAAAAGAAGCTTACGAATTAGCGGATGAAAAGGCATATTCTTCCTCTACGGTCGCTGAGATGTCAAATAATCTTCTCGTAGCCGGAAATGCGATTCACTACAATGTTAGGGCGAGAATAGGGCATAGCGAATTTCAAGAAGCTTTTTTGCAAAATGATTATTCTGTTTTTACTTACTATTTTCCCCAATCGTTAAAGGCGTATAAACATTTTGAAAAACCCGACAAAGATAAAATAACTTTCGATAATACGATGCCCGATGTAGTGAAAATGTCAACGCCATATAATGATTTAATATATACATTGAAAGAATTATTGGGCGGGGGTACGACACAGAATATTGAAAATATTGAAAATATTGAAAACATTGAAAATATTCTACAAGATTCAAATAGTAAAACACGACCGTTCGTTCACAAGAGGTTTGAAGAGCTTATAAATAAAAGTAATGAACAAGAAAATCCGTTTATGGTCTATATTCATGAATCTGCCGCTCATAACCCTTATGTATTTAATGCGGACGGCTCACTTAAAACAATTGAAGAAACCATAAATGATACATGGAGCAGAAGCTATGGAGACCAATATACGTTCTGTTTATATTTATTAGCCGAAGTTACCGAAATGATAATAGAAAACGACCCAACTGCCGTAATCGTGCTGACGGGAGACCATGGCGTACACGATTTGGTTTCAAAAGCGATGTCGAGAGATGATAAGGATTTGACGGTAGAAAGTTTTGATGAATTAGTTAATCGAATCTTCTTCGCATACCGTATTCCCCCCGAACAAATGACCCCCGAAGTAGTAGAAATACTGCAAGACCCGCGAAATATATCCCGCTGGCTCGTGAATACTTATGTCGGCGAGAATTATGAGTATATACTACAGTAAAGGAGAACCACGAAGAATGACGCAAACTAAAAAAGAAAAAAGTATAACACGCTTTTTCCCGTTTATTACGAGCGTTTTAGTTCCTTTTTATCCGCTTTTGTACCTGTATACTCAAAACGCGCAGTACCTTTCAATTTCTCATGTTCTTATATGCGGGTCGCTCTTCGCGCTGTTCACTGCGGTTGTATTTTTAGCGGCAAAAAAAATTACCCGCTCTCCCTTTGGCGGGATGGTTTTTTGCATATTATTGTGGGTAGTTTATTTCAGCACAAGTAAAATCGCACCTACTCTTGCATTAAGAAATCGATATGCTTTACTGATATCCGGGTTCTTATTGATTATTGCTTTAGTTATAATAAAACTGACGGTTAATAAATTAAACCCCTCTATTTCGCAAACTTTTACAACATTTATATTTGCCGTTACTGTGTTTCTTGTGATGTTTAATGCTGTGTTATCTGTAATACGTTATATAGAACTCGGAAGTGAAAAAAACATAGACCAAAGCGTGTATAAAACCGTTTTCACTGTAGAACCCGTTCTCTCCGCTCCTAATATTTATTGGTTTCATACGGACGGTATGCTTGGGTTTGATTCTATGGAGCGGTTCTTCGGAGATGAGCAGGAGAATTTCACGCAGGAACTTGAAAACCGCGGATTTTGGATTAATCGGGATGCCGCTTTTGACGGAGGACGTTCTACGCAAACGGCACTCCCCGCACTAATGAGTCCGCACTTTTATGACCGCGCAATGTCGTGGGAATATGACTTTGAATATGCGAAATCTATCCCGCAAAATCAAGACCCAGTTAACAACCACCGAAATCGACCGGAGTTAAATTTCACCACTCTCCGAGGAGCAAGAGAAAAAAATGAGTTAATCGCGGCTTTTGGAAACGCCGATTACAATACAATTACTGTCGCCGGAGTAGGTATTTATTTTTATCCTACTGTTCATAAGTTTTATAATTATACTGATGTATTATCACCAAAGAATTCAAATGCAAAACAACAAGAATATATTAATGAAATCAGCAATTTAAGAGGTTTATTTGAATTAATAGGCATAACCGAATTTTTACCGGAATCAGTTACCCTAAGGTTGTTCAACAAATTAATGACGATGGGATTTGTACAAGAAGATGTTTTATCTCATGGATTTGATTTATATACCGAACTTGAGCTTACCGCTAATGAAGAAAGCCGAAGGCTCTTAACCTCATATAACTATATCGCAGAGAGTATATTAGCCTCGATGATGCAAACCCGTCCGCGGTTCACGACAATTGTTCACAATATGCCTCACAGACCTTTTGTCTGGGACGAAAATGGTAATCATAATGAAGAAGATGCTGATAATCCGCTTCGATATCCCGCGCATCATAAGTTCAGTGCGGATGTGTTACTTAAATACATAGACATGATTTTAGAAGACGACCCCGATGCTGTTATAGTTTTGCAAGCAGACCACGGGCTTCACGGGCTACTACAGTTCTATACGACTGAAGAACTAATGGAAATTTTCTCCTGCACGGAGGAGGAGACCAAGGCTTTATGGAACTCGGTTATGAGTGCGGTTCGTATTCCCGTCGAACAAATGACCCCCGAAGTAGTAGAAATACTGCAAGACCCGCGTAATATATCCCGCTGGCTCGTGAATACTTATGTCGGCGAGAATTATGATTATATCCCTCCCGAATTTAAACAAGAGTTTAAAGGACCGGAAAAATAAAGAAAGGATAATAAAAATGTTAGAAAACGGAAAAGAAATTAACCTAAACCTGAAAATGCCGCCCGAACAGCAGGACAGTGCTTTCTCTATGCGAGATTTGGTGCTGACTATTTACAGCGCGAGGAAAGTTTTCTTCGCGTGGTGTCTGATTGGAATTCTGCTCGGACTTATCGCCGCAGGGGGGTATTACATGTCGCAGAGAGGCACGGAATCTGAATTATGGGAAAGCTCAGTCACTCTTACACTGAATTATCCCGGCGCGGAAGAGGGTTTGTTCCCGAATGGCGCGGATTTTAGCATAAGTTCATTATATGATGTGCAGTTGTGGGAAAACGCGCTGAAAGCGGTCGGACGCGATGACGTCACGGCGGCTGATGCAATTAAAGAGGTAAACATCACAAGATATAAGGCGGTGGCAGACGAGAATGGGGTCCCGATTGAAGATAGTATGCAAGAGGAATTATTAGCCAACACTTGCTTTGAACTGTCAATTTCATCAGGCGGCTCTGTTTTTGAAAATGATAATGAAGCGAAAATGTTTTTAAAGGCTTTAGGTGAGCAGTACAAAAACTTTATTAACAGTAATTATTTTACTGAAGAAAATATCGGAATGTTGTATGGTCAAGATTTGAGAGAATGGCAGGAAATGTCGCTTGAAATAATATGGGATAATTTCAGTTTCGAGAGAAATTTTACGGAAATAAGCTCAAGGTATACGGCATGGGCAGAATATCTTGAAGAATTGTATAACAGCGAGCCGTCTTATAAAACGGCGACCGGAGCAAGCTTTAACGAACTTGCTGAGGATTTAAGGGACATAAGAGACGGCGAATTAAGATATTGGTTATCAAAGGTTAATGAGGAATTATATATCCGTAACATCGACAGATTTATAAACGAAGTACAATTTCAAATTGAATCTATGAGAGTCAATCGTGAGTACTCTGCGGAACTCGCAAACTCGTACATTAGTATATTAGATTCTTTAGGAGAAAAAGGATTTGTAAACGAAACAATTGATATACTGACAGCCGCTAAATCCGAGGCTGAAATTTCTGCGGACTTACAAAGAAGAATAGGTCAGTTGGAAAGTTACAGCACGCAACTACTTGAAAATCTCGAAACAAATGAAACCGCACTTCGCGCAAACAGCCGCGAAGCGGAAAACGCACTCAATGCGTTTATTGAAGAACTTGACAAAAACCGCGAAAATTTAAGCATAATAATACATGATTATTACTCTGATATGAATGAGAAAAACTCCGAAAAATCCGTAATATTTACCACACCCACCACGACAGTTCAGGCGGGGGGAAATACAGGCGCAAGCATGACACGGGTTTTGATGTTGTTTTTAGGATGTGCGTTCGTTGGGTTTGTGATTGGTTTATGTGCGGCGTTTATTAAGAAACATTTGGAAACCGTGAAAGTAAAGGGGTCATAAATGTCTATACTCATAACCGGCGGCGCGGGATATATCGGCAGTCATACCTGCGTAGAATTATTAAACGATGGCAGGGAAATAATTATTGCCGATAATTTTTCTAATTCAAAGCCAAAGGTTCTTGAAACAATAAAAGAGCTGACGGGCAGGTCGTTCAGGTTCTATGAAGCGGATATTTGCGATAAAAGTGCGTTGGAGCGGATATTTTCGGAGAATGAAATCACGGAGGTCATTCACTTCGCGGGATATAAAGCTGTCGCCGAAAGCGTAAAATTTCCGCTGAAATATTATCATAATAACGTCTGCGGCTCATTAGTTTTGCTTGAAGTTATGAACGCTTTTAATTGTAAAAACTTGGTGTTCAGCTCGTCCGCTACTGTTTACGGTATGCCCGAAAATGTACCCGTGAGTGAGGATTCGTCCCTGTTTACCTTAAATCCTTACGGGCAAACCAAACTGATGATTGAAAATATATGCCGCGATTTGTGCGATTCGGACGGCGATTGGAGCGTTACTTTACTTCGTTATTTTAATCCTGTAGGCGCGCATGAGAGCGGCAGGCTCGGCGAAGACCCGAACGGAATCCCGAATAATCTGATGCCGATTATTCTACAGGCGGCGAAGGGGAAAATTCCCGAACTGAACGTCTTCGGAAACGATTACTCCACGCCTGACGGAACTTGTATACGCGACTATATTCATGTAGTAGATTTGGCGAAAGGGCATATTGCCGCGCTTTCTGCGATGAAAAAAGGCGCGGAAGTGTATAACCTCGGTACAGGCAAGGGTTATTCGGTTCTTGAAATTATTGAAGCTTTTAAGAGGACGAATTCGGTTGAACTGCCTTATAAAATCGCGCCGCGCCGTCCGGGCGACGCCGCGCGTTGTTGGTCTTTACCGTCTAAGGCAGAGCGAGAGCTCGGCTGGAAAGCCGAACTCGGAATAGAGAGAATGTGTGCGGATTCATGGAGGTTCGCCGAACTAAAAATGTCTGACGCCGATAGTTAACAAACGGGGTTTATATCTATTAAATCTATTCTCGGCGGGAGTGCGGGAATTATTTGGTTAAAGCGGATAACAGCCAAATTACCCGGACAAAAGAATCTCGCGTTCGGTGTATCTGCGCGAAGAATTTGATTATTCGCTGTGTTTTGTACGATAAGAAATCCATGTTCTCTGCGGACTACCCGTACTCTCATTTGCCGAGGCGGCGGCGCGAATGGCGGCGTTATCGGGAAGGCAGGGGGAATGACCGGAAAAATCGGCGGTGAACCCGGAAAGGTGGGTCGCGAAGGCGGGACGGGCAGGGGCTGAATGTTTATAGCGGTAATTTGCGGGGGCATGCTCATGGTCATTATTCCGTTGTATGTAATTCTTACGCGGTTTCCGACATTGAATCTGCGCGGGTTGTTTAAGTTAACGATAACCGTTTCGCCGCTTTCTTCATTCCTGACGGTAAGGCTTCGCGGATTTACCGCGATTACGGTTGCAATCATCTGCATAAAGTATGTCCTCCTGTAAAAAAATATTTCCTGATAGCATAATATGGCAGATGCGTGTTTTTGGTGAAATAAAATGCCGCCGAACGATTTAATCCCGTTCGGCGGTTTAATAATTTATGCTAATCAATTTTTACCGTTGATTTACCCTTATCCGATGTTTCCGGTACAGGGATTAAATTTGTGTCGGCTTTGATGAGCGGTTTTTGATATGGTTGAATGTTGGTTCTGACGAGTGCGGTTTCTAAAACAGTGCTTATGTCCTCGGCGATAACGAATTTTAAATTATTTTTAATTATGTCGTCAAGCTCGTCAATATCGGGTTCGTTTTCTTTAGGGATAATTACGGTTTTGATTCCCGATTTATACGCCGCCATTGTTTTTTCTTTGAGTCCGCCGATAGGCAGAACTTTTCCGTGGAGTGTTATTTCACCCGTCATAGCCACATCACGCCTGACAGCTATCCCCGACAGAGCGGAAACAAGAGCTGTGGTCATTGTTATCCCTGCGGACGGACCGTCTTTAGGGACTGCACCCTCAGGCGCGTGAATATGCAGGTCTTTGTCTTTATAAAAATCGGGGTTAATTCCGTAACGCGGGGCTAAAACCCGTACAAGGCTTACGGCAAGCTTAGATGATTCGGTCATAACATCGCCGAGCGAACCTGTAATTTCGATTTTGCCGGTACCATCCATAACCGCGACTTCGAGAGGCATAATCACTCCCCCGACAGACGTCCACGCCAAGCCCCCGGCTACGCCGACTTCATCATTTTTTGATAATATGTCGGGCGAATATTTCTTTACGCCTAAAAAGTCTTTCAGGTTTTGAGCGGTGACAATAACGCTTTTTTCGCCGGAAATTAATTTTTTCGCCGCTTTTCTGCAAACTGACGCAATCCGTTGTTCAAGCTTACGCACGCCCGCTTCACGGGTATAAAAATCAATTACCGCATATATGGCATTATCGCGGATTTTGAGCATAGAAGCCTTTTCGCCGTGCTTTTTTAACTGCTTGGGAATTAAATGCTTTTTGGCTATATTAAACTTCTCCTCACGGGTGTAACTGCCGAGTTCGATAATTTCCATTCTATCAAGGAGCGGAGGGGGGATTGTTTCCGTGGTGTTCGCGGTGGTAACAAAAAGCACACGGCTCAAATCAAGCGGAATCTCAAGGTAATGGTCAATAAACTTTGAGTTTTGCTCAACGTCTAATACCTCAAGCATAGCCGCAGAGGGGTCACCCTTATAATCACTGCCGAGTTTATCAATTTCGTCGAGCAGAATCAGCGGATTCATGGATTTTGCCTGTTTTAAAGCGGTTACTATTCTACCCGGCATCGAGCCGATATATGTTTTTCTGTGACCGCGGATTTCAGCCTCGTCGCGTACCCCGCCGAGCGAGATACGTGCATATTTTTTACCTAAGGCTTTAGCGATTGATTTACCTACGGAGGTTTTCCCGACGCCCGGAGGTCCGACAAGGCAGATGATTTGCCCCCTTATGTCGGGGTTAAGCGCGCGAACCGCAAAAAGCTCTAAAATACGCTCTTTAACTTTTTTTAAGCCGAAGTGGTCTTTATCAAGTTGATTCTCTGCTTTTTTTATATCGGTCTTGTCTTTAGTGAGCGTCTTCCACGGCATATCGAGAACCATATCAAGATACGAGCGTATTACCCCCGCTTCCTGTGAGTGAACCGACAGCTTGAAAAGTCTTTCAGCCTCTTTTATTAACTTTTCCTCGGTCTCGGATTCAAAGCCGAGTTTCCCTATTTCCTCTATGTATTCTTCAGCTTCTTCTATTAGGTCCTCACCCTGTCCGAGTTGCTTTGACATTACCCGCATCTGCTCCCGCAGATAGTATTCACGTTGATTCTTTTCGAGTGCGTTTCGGACACGCTCGTGTATGTCCATTTCAAGTCCTATCACGTTGGTTTCGTTTTCAAGCACCGTGATAAGCGTTTCTATGCGCCGCTTTAAACTGCCTGTTTCTAAAAGCTTTTGTTTGTCATCTACCTTTAAAAATACGTTAAAGACAATTTTATCGAATAATACAGACAGATTCTTTTCAGTGACTATGCTTTCATATAGTTCGGGAGGCATTTTTGGTGCGAGAGAGCTGTATTCCTTGAACGTATCTATTAAAACCCTGAGAAGCGCGGTATTTTCGCCCGCAGATAAATTAGCGGAACGCGATTCAATAGGAGTGACTTCACATTCAATAAACGGGTCAATAGATATAAACCGAAGTATCCTTGCTTTAGTTAGCCCTTCCACCAAAACGCGGGTAGTATTGTCGGGGGTACGGAGAATCTGCCTGATTTCGACAATTACCCCGATTTTATAAATCTCATCAAACAACGGGTCGGAAATCGAAGAATCCTGCTGTGCAACAAGGAAAATTTTTCTGTTCCCCGCGGCGGCGGTTTTCAATGCGTCAACGGATTTATCTTTGCCTACGTCAAAATGCAGTACCATCCCCGGAAAAATCACCAATCCGCGCATAGGCAGAGCCGGCATAATTTCAATCTGATTAGTTAATTTCATATATGTAATACTCCTTCACTTTTTAAATAAGAAAATAAACTCTATATTCAGTATAACACATGAAAACTCAAATTTCAAGCGGAAATAAAATGGGAAAACGGTTTACATTAAATACCGTGCGGGGCAACAAATATTGCACCGCGCTCGTAAGCACGGTGCAGACTGCCCATAAGCTACTTGTTTATTTCAATTCGTCCATTATAAGTTTCGGTATCGCCTGTAAGGGGGCTTGTTTTTTTACTGCACCCACATTAAAAGCTACCATAGGCATACCGTAGACGACACAGGTTTCTTTATCCTGCCCGATTGTATATGCGCCCATTTTTTTCATTTCTAATAAGCCCTTCGCGCCGTCCGCGCCCATCCCGGTAAGGATTACTCCGATTGCGTTATTTTTAGCTACTTGAGCGACGCTGTTAAACATTACGTCAACCGACGGACAATGCCCCGAAACCTTATCTCCGCGCTTACTCGTTATGTAAAAGCCGCGGGTGTCTTTGTTAAGACGCAGGTGAAATTCCCCTGCCGCAACAAGGATTAACCCCGGACGTATGCGGTCTCCGTCAACAGCTTCGCGAGCCTCCATATTGCAAACTCTGTTTAGTCTGTCGGCATACATTTTTGTGAATCCGGCGGGCATATGCTGAACAACGATAATACCCGGCGTAGACTTAGGCAGGTTTTCCAAAACTGTCGCGAGAGCTTCTGTACCGCCTGTTGATGCGCCTATGGCGATTATTTTGTTCGCGCTTGTGCCGCTCGCAATAGTTGCTAAAGACATGGGAGCTACTGTTTTTAAGGACGCGGCAGAAATTCTTCTGACCCTCGCGTTTGAGGCGATAACAACCTTTTTTCCGAGTTCCTTAATAAACATATCGGTTTCACTGCTTCGCGGCTTTTTTATAAATTCAACCGCACCCGCCGATATAGCCTCGAAGGCATTAGTCGGCGTAGAAGTGACCACGATTGTCGGAATGGGATATTCGGGTAAAATCTGACCCAAAAAGTCAATACCGTTAAGTTTCGGCATTTCAACATCAAGGGTTATAACATCAGGTTTGTGCCGCATTATTTTTTCTTTTGCCTCAAATGCGTCACTCGCCGCATCTATAACTTCTATTCCGCTAATTTCGTTAAGTCCCTTGGTTAACAAGGTTCTGAAAATTACGGAATCATCAACGACAAGTACTCTTATATTCTTAGCCATTTTCTCTCCTTGCTTTAGGTTTTAGGCGGTCATATCCCTACTTTATTTCTCCGGGTAAAGGTTTACGGTAAATGGCGGGCTTTACGAATTGATACTGAGTCGTATCACGGGTGATACTTTCAGCGTGACCGATGAACAAATAACCGCCGGGAGCGAGAACGTCATAAAGGCGTTTTACGACCTCTATTTTCGTATCATGCTCGAAATAAATCATTACATTTCTACAGAAAATAATGTCATAGGGCTGCGCCCTAAACGGGACTCTGTCCATGAGATTAAAGGTTTTAAACGTGACGCGCTTTGTGACGTCGGGAGAAACCTTGAAGCAGTCGTTATCCTGTTTAATAAAGTACTTGCGTTTCCATGTATCGGGAAGATTTTTCATAGAATCCACATGGTATACGGCTTCTTTCGCCTTATTCATGACCCGCATAGATATATCCGTAGCGTCTACCTCTACAGTCCATGCGGATGATTTCAGGGCAAAGTATTCTAAAACCGCCATTACGTTCGTGTACGGCTCTTCTCCGCTTGAACATGCCGCACTCCAAATCGAAATCTTATTATTCTTCTTGGTTTTTTCAAAATAGGGCAGAGCTACATCCTTCATGAAATCATAATGCTCTTTTTCTCTTAAAAAGAACGTATGATTTGTAGTCAGCCTATTCAACAGGTTAATCATTTCCGTACCTGTTTTGTCGGCAAAAATCATGTCTATAAAAGATTTAAAATCTTCAAAGCCGCGCTGCTTGATTGTATTGGCAAGCCTACCCTCAACCAAGGTTTTCTTTTGTGTAAGATTTATGCCGTATTTTTGAAGTATAAAAGTGGACAACCGTTTAAACTCAGAGTCCGATAATTTTGCTGAAATCATGTTTTACCCCGATTTTCTTTTTGTTTTTATGTTTTAGTCTCGCTTTTTAAAATTCGTTATCGAATATGATTTTCTTTATGTTGAGGATAAGCTTGGTTCCGTCGTTCATTTCAAGAATGTACTCGATAAACCTGTTTTCATTTACGTTGTTCAGGTCGGGCGTTTTAGCTATATTTTTCTGCATTACCGACAGAACCTCAAGAACCTCGTCAACGATTAATCCTACGGTTATATCGTTAAGCGCGACGATGATTGTACAGGTTTTTTCATTGTACTCAATCTCCTCTTTACCGAAGCAGGAACGCATATTAACTACAGGAACAACCCTACTGCGGACATTGATAATCCCTTTTATGAAATACGGTACTTCAGCACAAGGAACTCTGGTGATTTTGGGTACGCCGAGAATCTCCACGACATACGGGATTTCAATCCCGTAAACCTGCTCCCCAATCGCAAAAGTCAATGCTTTTGTTATTTCCTCTTCTTTTTCCGGACGAACAGATTTTTCACCCGGCTTTACGTTCTGTGCGAACAACGAGCTTGTATTTGCCACAATTTCTTCCTCCTATACCGTTTTAGTAAACTTCAATCAGATTTGCGACGTCTATAATTAAAGATATGCTGCCGTCTCCCATAATCGTACACCCCGACAAGCCCGCGCCTTTTATGTTATATCTGCCGAGATAGGCGGGGAAAGGTTTTACGACCACCTGTTGTTCCCCGATGAGACGGTCAGCGAAAAGACACGCACTCTTACCATCGGTCTCAACAAGCAGAAGAATCCCGTCCTCAAAGTCGGTTACTTCGCTGGGTATGGCGAAATTTTCATGTAAACGCATAATCGGATAACACTGTCCTCTTATCATTATCATCTCGCCGCGTTGGGTATCTTTAATGATTTCGCTGTTTTGCACCTTAAAACTCTGCCTTATCGTAGAAATAGGAATCACGAATACGGTATCGTCTACCTTGACTTCCATTCCCTGTATAATTGCGAGGGTAAGAGGAATCTTTATGATAAAAGTAGTTCCGAAGCCGTGCTTGCTCTCTACCGTCAGCGAACCGCCGCATTTTTCGATGTTATCACGCACAACATCCATACCCACGCCCCTGCCGCTGAACTCGGTGACAACATCGTTAGTCGAGAAGCCGGGGAGCAGAATCATGTTTTGTATTTCGCGTTCGGTATATTCACTCGGAAGCTTTAAGAGCAGACCGTTCATCTCTGCCTTATGCAGAACCTTTTCGGTGTCGATTCCTTTGCCGTCGTCGCTCACGGTAATGACGACCTCTCCTGACGAACTTACCGCATTCAGCGTAACCGTTGCCTTGGCGGGCTTACCTTTTTCGAGCCTTTCCTCAACACTGTCTTCGATACCGTGGTCCATACAGTTGCGGACGAGGTGCATGAGCGGGTCGTTTAAGCTGTCAACTATAGTTTTATCAACCTCTGTGGATTCGCCCTCGATTTTAAGCTCCGCATCTTTTCCGAGCTTCACCTTCATGTCGCGGACAATTCTGTTCATCTTTTGAAACGGACCGGCGAGAGGAACCATTCTGATTGACATAACGGTATCTTGCAACTCGTCTGTGAGTTTTTTTAACTCGCGTGCCGATTTTAGAAAACTTTCAAGCTTTAGTCCTTCAAGTTCGGGATTGGAGATTACCATAGATTCGGTCGTGATGATTTCGCCGACTATATCATGCAGTTGGTCAAGTTTGGCAAGATTTACGCTTATAATACTTTGTTTGCCTGTGTTCAGGTGTGCCGCCTGATTGGTGTTTGAGGTCGGGGTTGCGGGTGCGGCAGTATCCGACGAGGGTATTTTTACGGGAGCCGGTGCGTTTTCAACGACCGATTGAACCGATGCTCCTGAGGTTGCCGCAGAATCTGTCGGTAATGAAACCGCCGCCGCTATCGAAGCTTCGTTCTCATTTTCGGATGCCGCAACCTGGTCGGAGCCGCTTTGTCCCGAGGCGTTGTTATGTATAACTTCATAGGATTCTACATTTATTGCGTTTTCTATGAGCTTTAATACCGCCCCGTTCTCTTCGGGGTCTGCTTTAAAGGTCACGGTGAAGCCCTCTTCGACAATAATATCGCTCGCGTTGGGGTCGCCCTCTAAATCTTTCGGATAAAAATCTTTAACATCCGCTTCCTCGCGGATTTTATTAAGCAACATAGAAGAACGCAGGTTTTCCATTTTACAGCCTTCCTGGAAATAAATCCGCACGGTCATAAAGCCCTCGCCGAATTCGCCTCCGCCGGACGCCGCAGGAGAAGAGAGTGAAGCGGTTTCGGGGATTACACCGCCCTCGCTGGTCAGTATAGCCGCGCCTTTTTCGAGGTCACTTAAAACCGCCGAAAAATCTGTGGCTACATATTCACCCTCGCCCTGTATGAGCTCGACCTCCGCCTTAAATAGGTCAGACATACGGAAAACCAAGTCGTACACAAAGCTCACATCGCTGAGATTGTCGGGTTTTTCTCTTATTATAAAAAATAATTCTTCGCCCTTGTGTGCAAGAAGCTGTAACTCATCAAAGCCCATCATAGCCGACGAGCCTTTAACCGTGTGCATTATACGGAAAATCTCGTTTATATCGTCCCCCGTAAAGGTTTGCGCCTCCTCTGTTTTCAGCAGGATTTCATCAAGCTGTTCAAGAAGAGTGTTGGTCTCAAAAATATACATGTCAATCATGGACTCCATGCCGGATTCAATCTTAGACATATTTTTACCATATCCTTTCATCGAAATAAAGAATTTTTATTACTCTGACTAATTATAACACACATTAGACAAGAGATTGTTAACATTTTATGAACAACTGAAAAAATTTTGTATATTTTCCAAAGAAAAAGTTTGCCAAATGTAAAAAAATATGCTAATATAATGTTAAGGGGGTGAATTTTATGCCCGGTATACCACAAATTTCTAATCCTATTTCCGGAAAAAGCTACTCACAGAACAACTTAACAGGTAAACAATCAGGTGTAGGCGGCGAGCAGTTTGATATAGTTCGGCTTATGAGTCCGCTTGAGGCTGTTTCGGTTTCTGACCGCGAAGCGGGGCGGAAGGGTACGCTTCTTGAACAGAAGGACTTTTTGCCCATGCTGGTCAAACTGAATAAAGACCCGAATATGGCGGTAGAGTCGCTGAAGCAGATTTTAAACGCCGACCTTCTTGCTGTAGCTAAATCTAACGGCTATACAGAGCTTTACGGTGAACTCGAAGAGCTTATGAAATCTGTTTTTTTGAACCCTGACGCGGTTGTTTCTGAGCTTATAGCACAAGAGCAGAGTACCACGATTTTCGGAAGCGATAAATTTTTTGACCTTCTGAGGCATCTCGTGGGGACAAGCGAAGGGAAGCCCAACGCCGAGGAATTAAAAAATGCTGTCGGAAATATGTTAAAGGCAATTAACTTTTCCCGCAATCAGCAGGAAATTCTGAACGCTCTTTCATCTAACATGAAATTCTTAGCGCAGTATTTTTCCCCGAATAAGGCTCTTGCGGAAGACCTTTCGACCCTTGCGGAGCGGTGGGCGAATCCCGATGCCCCCGAACATTTTGAGCAACTCAAAAGCGAAACGCTATTTCTGACTAAAAATGTGTCCGACAGTCTGCTAAATAACGAACGGGTTCAGGTGCTGATTCCGCTGATTATTCATAACCTTTCGCGTTATAATACAAATAAAGCGGTGATGAACGAATACTTTTCACAGCTTTTAACGCAGGTTTCGGGATTTCGTATGCGCGAGGAGTTAACCGATGCTTTTGCAAAGCTTACCGAGAAGTTGCTCGGTGAGAACGGCGCAAAGGAGGCGGAACGAGCGTATCAGACACTTAGAGAGGCAGACCTGCCCCCTGAGGCTAAGACGGCAGAGCATACTGCCGAAGAAAAACAGACAGCGAACATAGCAACGCCTGAGAAATCAGAGCAATCCCTGTCGCAGACCGCCCCGAAAGAGGCTAATGAACAGGCGGGGGTTCCCCGCCAAATAGGCGAGCTTTTAGCGAACGAGGGTTTATTAAATAATATAATCTTAGATGAGGATAAATTTACCTCAATGTTAAGAGGGTTTTTGCTCGGCAGAGAAAGCGGTATCGAAACCATAAAAAATATGCTCGAAACCCTGCTCGGAGGCTCCGAAGCAAATAATTCGCAGGTGAGAACCGCACTCGATTCGGAAATGGCGCGGCTTGACGACATTACGAAGCTCGTGAATTATCTTAACGATATTCTTCGCAGTATGCCCGATATTCCCGAAAGGCAGACGCTCTATGAATATCTGACCGATATTATAAACGGTATGGTGGATAAGGGTGAGTTACCGACGCCGAAGGAAGAAGCGGCAGGACAAAACAATAGCCAAGGCACGAATAGAGAAGTGTCCGATGCCGCGAGAGAATCCGCGCTTAAACAGCTTATTGAATTTGTTGAAAAAAATATAGACCATGCCGCCATAAAAACCCTTAACAACTATAACGCCTCAAATCTTTTGCAAAGCCTGATTAACGCGCCGGGTGTGTTTACGCCTCTCGCACATTATATAATCCCGCTTGATGTAGACGGGCTAAAGTCGTTCGGGGAGTTATGGGTGGATGCTGACGAAGAAAACACCTCAACCCGTGCGGCGGGAGGAAAGTGTAAGTATCACCTCTTTTTGACGTTTGAGGTAGAAGCCGCAGGGCATTTTGAGGTTGACTTATATGCCGACGGAAAAGATGTTAATCTTTCGTTTTTTTACCCTGAGAGTTTTTCTGAAAAATCCGCATCACTACTCGGAAAGGTAGGCAGAATCATAGCGCAGGCGGGTTATACTACTCGCGAAATTAAAACGGGTCCGTTACTTAAACCGCATGACCTAACACAGATTTTCCCCGATATACGCGAAAGGAGGACAGGCTTTAATGTCAAAGCGTAATATCAGATACGGGCAGAAAGCCGCGGTCGCGCTGAAATATAATCCGGAGCTTAATTTCGCGCCTGTCGTGGTCGCTTCCGGTCTCGGAGAATTAGCACAGAAAATCGTTAATATAGCCGACGAAAACGGCGTGCCGATTTATCGCGACGACAGTGCCGCCGCGCTTCTTGTAATGCTTAACAGCGGTTCTGCCGTCCCGCCCGAACTGTACCAAATCATTGCGACTATTTATGCAGAGGTGGTCATGAACACTAAGGAGCTATGACTTATTTTCCGATTTTTCCGCTCTTGCTGTGATATAATAGTTCAAAGCCTTATCGCCGCATATGCCTACACAGCTTCCGCAACGCACACATTCGGGAGAGTTGGGAGAGACGGCGGGATTTATTCGGACATGGCAGACCTCTCGGCACTTTCCGCATGACGAGCATTTTGATTTTTCAAAATTCATTCTGACAAGGGCAACGCCGTTAAACAACGAATACACCGCTCCGAGCGGGCATATAACCCTGCAAAAGAAGCGGTAAATTACAGTCGAAGCGGCGATAATACCCGCCGCGACCGCTGTTTTTAAAACAAACAGACCGCCCGTAAAGACACGCAGAGCTTCACTTGACGCTAAAATCGGGAGAGCGGCGAATATAGTACTGGACGGGCATATGTATTTGCAGAACCAAGGAGAACCTAAACCCGATAATTCGTGCAAAAACGCAAGGGGGAAAATTACTACAAATAATAGTAAAACCGCATACTTTACATACCGTAAAAACCGAAGCCGCAGTCTCAACTTAGGCGTTTTTATTTTATAAATCAAGTCCTGAAATAGTCCCATAGGGCATAAATACCCGCATATAAATCGCCCGAAGACCATCCCGATAAAAAGTAAAAAGCCCGTAATAAACAGACTGATATTATGCCGCGTTCCTGCGAAAAATAACTGCGCCGCGCCTATCGGGCAGGAGGTTATCGCCGCCGGACAGGAGTAACAGTTTAATCCGGGCGTACAGATTTTTTTCGCACTGCCGCTGTAGATTTCTCCGGTAAAGAAGTTTTTTATCAGCGGGTTTTGCATGAAAAAAAAGGAAAATTGAGTAATCAGTCTTTTCATTTTTAACACTTTCTATCCTATACCTATACATTCGAGGCAAACGATTACAGCTTTACGCATGATTTCGGTTAATTCGCCGCGCAGGATTCCGAACGCGGCAAACCCTGCGCCAACCATAAGAAGCGCGATTCGTAAGGTTAAAAGTCTGTGTTTAGTCATATAAAATCACCAAAAATTACCGACCGAGTATCCTATCGAGAATATCGGCATATCCTTTGCCATTAGCTCCGATTATCGCATCGGAAATCCTTCCGTCAGCGGTAACAATGACAGTGGTCGGAACATAACCCGTCTTAACAGCGTCAAGCATTGCCGCCGCACTCGGCTCGTTTGCGTTTATCATCAAAAAAGAATCCGGCACACCGCTTGCTTCTATAATATCAACAGCACCCTGCAGATTAGATTCATAGTCATCGACTAATCCGATAAATCCGACACGGTCGGCATAATTTACGGCTACCTCGGCTAAGTCACCCATCTCATTAACGCAGGGGGGACACCATGTTCCCCAGTAGTGTATAAAAAACGCCTGCTTTTCGCCTAAAGCTTCTTCCGAGACCTCGTTACCGTAAATGTCTGTTGCGGTAAAAGCGAAGGCAGACGGCAACAAAGCGGAAACGGAGAAATTTTCCGACGATAAATCGTCAGAAATGCTATCCGATTCGGTGTTGTTTTGGGCTCGTTCCCTCGGTTCGAGTTCAAAGACCTGCTCAATACATGCCGACGAGAATAGCCCTGCGAGGATTAATAACCCGCATAAAATTCGATTTTTCATAAAAACCCCGTATTTGATTATTAATTATTGCTTCTATTATAGCATGGATTAAACAATTCGTCAATAAAAACGACTTATAAGACGTAAAACGACAAAGTATATTGACGGGGCGTCGGATTTATGTTATACTGTAAAATGTAACAACTATAAGCAACTAAGGAATATATGTACACCGTCGTATACGGCGAAAGGACGCAAAACAATGACTATTAAGACTTTTTTTCTTAACAACGAGCGTACCGCTTACGTGAGAGCTTTTATTCTGAGCAGGATAGAGGAGGTTCCGTGGACGCATAAACGTCCCGCTGTCGTGGTTTTCCCCGGAGGCGGTTATGAACGCTGTTCCGCCAGAGAAGCCGAGCCAATCGCCATGCGTTACATAGCTGAAGGTTATAACGCCTTTATTCTTAACTACACCTGCGGAAAAAAATACCCCGCCGCCTTTACGAATGCGGCATATGCGATGTTTAAAATAAAAGCGCGGGCAGAGGAATTCGGGATTGATAAGGAGAAAATTGCAGTAGTAGGCGCGTCGGCAGGCGGTCATTTAGCAGGTTGTCTCGCTACGATGTGGAGCGATACCGGTATTGTGCGGGTCATAGGGTGTGAACCCGAAGACATCCGTCCGGCGGCGGCTGTGCTGTGTTATCCTGTTATCAGCGGCGTGACGTCCCCCCATAAAAGTTCTTTCAGTATTTTAACGGGAGACGATGCTTCAGGCGCGAACCTATCCAGATTATCGCTCGAAAACCGCGTGACGCCTAAAACCCCTCCCATCTTTCTATGGTGTACGGCAGACGATGACAGCGTCAGCGCGCATAACAGCATAGTTATGGCGAAGGCGTGCGTCTCAAACAGCGTACCTGTAGAACTGCATATGTACGACAGCGGACCGCACGGACTTTCCGACTGCTCAAAGGCTTCGGGATATGACGAAAGGTATTATGACACCCATTGCGGCGGCTGGGTTAACTTGTCTGTCAGATTTTTGGCGAAGTATTTGAATTTATAAAATATTTGAAAGGTAGAATAAAACCATGAAGACCCCATTTGTAACCATTCCCAAATTAGAAGAAATTATTAAAGAATTCCCCACCCCTTTTCACCTTTATGACGAAAAGGGAATAAGGGAAAACGCTCGCCGTCTGCATGAGGCTTTCGCATGGAACAAAGGCTTTTGCGAGTATTTCGCAGTAAAAGCCACTCCGAACCCGTACATAATGAAGATTTTGCAGGAGGAAGGTTGCGGATTTGATTGCGCGAGCTATAACGAATTACTTCTTGCCGATAAGGTCGGCTCGAAAAAAGTAATGTTCAGCTCAAATGCAACACCCGATGAGGATTTTATTTTAGCCTACAACAACGGTGCAATCATAAATCTTGACGATATAACCCATATTGAAGTCTTAGATAAGCTCTGCGGAATCCCCGAAACCATAAGCTGTAGGTTTAATTCGGGCGGTGATTTTAAAACAAGCGAAAAGGGCAACGTCATGGACGTACCGGGCGAGGCAAAATACGGCTTCACGAGGGAGCAAATCATAGAAGGCTTTAAAATTCTTAAAGCAAAAGGCGCGAAACGCTTTGGAATACACGCCTTTTTAGCCAGTAATACCCAGACGGAGGAATATTACCCCGTTTTAGCAGGGCTGATGTTTGAGCTTGCTGTCGAAATCAAGGAAAAAGCAGGTGTTGAAATAAATTTCGTCAACCTCTCAGGCGGTATCGGCGTGGCGTACCTACCCGACAAAAAACCGAACGACATAATGAAAATAGGGCAGGGCGTAAAAGAGCAGTTTGAAAAAATTCTTGAACCCGCAGGGCTCGGAGATATTTCAATCTATACCGAGCTTGGGCGTTTTATGCTCGCGCCTTACGGACATCTTATTACAAAAGCGATAAGAGAGAAGCATATATACAGAGAGTATATCAATACCGATGCTTGTTCCTGCGACCTTATGCGACCCGCGCTTTACGGAGCCTATCATCATATTACCGTAGCGGGTAAAGAAAACGCCGCCCATGACCATGTATATGACGTTGCGGGGGGGCTTTGTGAAAATAATGATAAATTTGCTATTCAGCGCGAGTTACCGAAAATTGATATAGGAGATATTCTGATTATTCACGATTCGGGTGGACACGGATATTCTATGGGCTACAACTATAACGGAAAGCTTAGAAGCGCGGAGATTCTGCTGTGTGAGGACGGCTCGTTTAAGCTGATTCGCAGGGCAGAAACGGCGAAAGATTATTTTAAAACCTTCGATTTCTCACAAGAGTTCATCTTTTAGAACCATATGAAAAGAAGGATTACCGTAATTTTTTATCGAGATAAAATTACGGCAATCCTTTTATATTAACAATCGTCTGTCTTTACCTGCACGCGGCGCGGACAGAAGCAGTGTTATATTAAAAACACTGAGCGGCGATAAAAAAGGTTGCAGAAAAGCACGAGAAAATTTAATGAAATTCTTTAATTTAATTAAGTTTAGGCTAAAGTTTTCCAAAAAACTGCCGACAATACATATAGGGATTTTTGACGATATATTTCATACAGGAAAGGGGTAAACGATATGGCAACCGTTTATAATTCGATAGCTACGGGCTACTCTTCGGTAAAAAACTCCTCAAAAACCGAAATAGACGAGCTTCATGCGGCGCAGCTTGCCGCCGCGCATGACAGAACGGCGGCACTGTTCACAACGAATACCGATAAAAATCAGACAGGTTTTGACTTTTTCTTTGGGGCGGGTAGCTCGCTCGCAATGGTAAAGACGATGAACTCGGCGCGTCTCGGTATAGAAAACAGGGCGAGAGCGTTACTTTCAGAAATCAGAATGGACCAGCTTCGCGGAGTAGATACGTCACTAAAGCGGGAGCAGTTATCTAACCTGACCGGAAATCTTGATATTATGAATAAAAACCTCGGAAATAGTATTGATAAAGCGACTACCGCCCCAAAACCGAAGGAGTCCGCCCCCGCTGTAATTGATAAAATTAATGCGGGCTTAGAGGCAGCCCAAAAGAGGGAAGAAAAGGCGGTACAAGAGAAGTACGGACAAAAGGAAGAAGAGGTCGAATCAGGCGACGACGAATAAGTAAAATAAACATTAAAAAAATCGGGGCTGTCAAAAATTGTCGACAGCCCCGATTTTTATTTATATTACCTCAAATTATTTAACCCGTATTTTCGGAGTACCGAGGGGAAGTCAATATATGAGACATTCAGGTCAACATCTCCGGTAATTCCGTTTATTTTACCTGTCGCCGTATACTGCCAAATATAGTACGGTCCGTCATATGTAAGCGTTGTACTCCATAGTGCGAGCCATATTGCATATGTATCGACTACCTGCTTTTCAAATTTGTTTTCAAGAAAAGTCTTATTAGAGTACAGCATGGGATAATACCCACCATCCATAATTACTTCCATAAACGCTTCGGTGAGTTCGGACAGACGTTCCTTACTCATTGCTTTATGAAAATCCTCTTCAACATCGAAAACCACCGGATATGTTATTTTATAGCTCTTAATTACGTCTAAGAAAAACCGTGCTTCAATCCTCGCTTCCTCCGGAGTATGGGCATAGCTGTAAAAATATACCCCTACATCTATCCCGTTTTTTATTGCACCCTCGATATTCTCGCGGAAGCGAGTATCTTCTCTCATAGGATACTCATCGCTGTGATGACCCCGCGCGGCGCGGATTATAGCGAACTTAACCCCGCTCGCGGCTACCTTATCCCATTCTATTTTATCTTGCCAGTGTGAAACATCTATCCCTAAAAGCTCTGTACGCGGTTCGTTTTTCAAAATCGCAGAGGTCATGATTTCGTTAGGGAGTCTTGGCGGCTTCACCGTGGGGGTGTATTTAATTATATTGTTACGAAAGACAGCGCCGGGAACGCTTGCGACTAAGCCGTTTTTCGTATAGCTCGAACCTTCTGTAATCGTGACGTCGCCGCCGTTGACTATACCGCCCTTGGCTTCTATTATAAGTTCGCCGTAGCTAATCATCTTTCCGCCAACGGCAACGAAGAGCGTACCTTTTACGTTGGCTATACCTTCTACGTCTATTTCAAACTCTCCGTTTATATCGAATTCACTACCGGGCTCGATTGTTAAGCCGCCCTGTAAGGTTAATTTTGTATTCGCCGCGATTATCAGCTTTCCGCCCTTATTTATTGTTACCTCTGTACCGTTTGGTATAATAAAGTCAGAGACGAGCGTGATTTCGTTGTTTATTACATAAGAAACGCCTTCTCGCAGCGGGTTTATACCGTGCCAGGGTGTAGCCGCAGACGCCGCTACAGGCAGGTATGTAAAGATGAATGAGAATAAGATTAAAAACACGGTGAAACTGCGTCCGACCGTGCGGGCGTTAAAAGTTTTTTTCATGTATACCTCCGAGTTTTAATTTTCAATAGCTTCTTTGAGTGCCTTTGCCAATTCGGCAGGGCATGATGTACCTCTGTTTTGACATTGAATGTTTTCGAGCCGTTTTATTGCCTCTCTTGCATCGGCTCCTTCGAGCAGACCGGCTATACCTTTAGTGTTTCCTCCGCATCCGCCCTGAAAATTAACGCCGCTGATTGTGTTACCATCGAGCGAGAAAGTTATTTTTTGAGCGCAGATATTACGTGGTTTGTATTCGTAGGTTTTCATTTTTTACCTCTTTTCGTTGTCCTTTTTACGGATAATTTTTTAAACGGTCAGTCCCTTTTTTATGCTGCTGTGGAAGTTCTGTAGTTTATGGAGCGATGCAGATGGCGTCAGGTTCGAGCCTAAGGGTTTCGCCTTATGGTTATAAAAGCCGTGAAAGTCCGAACCGCCGGTCGTTATAAGATTATGCTTTTGCGCTACAGCGAGTAAAAAATCCTTGTCACTTTCTTTTGTACTCTGATGCCAGACCTCCACGCCGTCAATATCTCCCTTTACGGCTAATTCTTCAAGCAACTCGAAATTGTCATAGACGCTCGGATGCGCTAAAACTGCGATTCCGCCTGCTGAACGGATGAGCTGAATAACGAATTTGACCTCCGGATACTCCTCTATCTCGCGCTTTACCTCCTCCGAGCAAAGCCCGTCGTCCATATTAAACAGCTTTTTATAAAGTCCGCCGTAAAGCCGTGTCGTATGACCGTAATCCATCAGAGCGTGCATAATATGACATTTGTATATAGCGTTACTCCCTGATGAGTATTTGGCTATGTGGTCGGGAGAAATCGAGTATTTTTCAATCACCTTTCTCGCCATGCTCATACCGCGCTTTTTCCTGAAATCGGTGTTACGCATACACAGCCCTTCGAGGCGGTCGGGCTTTTGCGGCAGATAGCAAATTATATGAGCTTTCGTTTTTCTCGCGCCGTCGAAGGCTGAAAACTCGACTGCGGGGATTACCGTAATGCCGTAACGCCGACCTAATATACTCGAACGCGACAGTGAGGACAGTGAGTCATGGTCTGTTATGGCGACGCAATCTATGGAATTTCGCTTTGCTTGCGCTATGGTTTCCTCTATGCCGAGCGAGCCGTCAGACAGAGTAGTGTGGCAGTGCAGGTCAACTTTCATGCCTTGCTCCTTTAATTATTAATAATTCATTATAACATATTTTTAAATAAAATTCAACCTTTATATTTAATAATTTAATAATTTATTACTCCTATGACTTCGTAAACGCATACATAATGAAATTACCTTATAACTTTTCCCTTGACCTTAGGTTTAGACTTAATTTCCGCTTCACGACCGCCGAAGTCCTCAAAAAGGCTCTCCTCGCTGTCTTTACTCTCGGAATAATCGGGTATTTCGGGGTTTTTTTCACCGCGTGCCTCATAATAGGGCGTGATTATATATTTTTGAATCACGGGGTAGGAGTTAAAAACCATTAGAAAATTGAGCCATGCGAACGGAATAAAAGGTAACAGAAAAACCGAATACGGCACAAATAAAACCATAACAATGACAATAAGGGCAGAAAACAGCAGTGTGACCAAATTCTGTTTTATACCGAGAACGACTAACAGAAGCGAGTTTTTAATGATTTGATTAAGACTTAGAGAGAGTGCAGTGATTTGCGGATATATATAAAAGTGCATCATCCATATAAACATACCCGCCGCAAGGGATAAAGACATTATTACCATATTGGACAAGGTGGTTTCGGGCATTGTGTTAAAATAATACAGTTCAATCTCCGGCAGAAAGAAATAAATGCAGGTAACTGTGAAAGAAGCCAAAAAGATTAAAGTGAAAAGCCCGACGATAAAACCCTGCTTAAAATTTCGCTTAAACGCTCTCCAAAACTCGTCAAAAACGAAAATAGGCTGCTCTGTCGTGAATTTACGCATAATCTGCGTTAACGCCACCGTCGCAGGACCGATAGTAATTATGGGAATACAAAAGAGGACGTAAAGCATATTTATATAGAAAAATTTCCAGAACTTTCGAGTAAAAAGCTCCCAGAACCTAAAGAACGCCCTTTTTTCCGGGGCGTTTTTTGCAACCCCTTTACCCGCTTTATTATAATCGAAGAAACCGAAGAAAGCCAAAGGTATCAACTCCTTAATCTTTTAATATCATGAATTTTGTACTGTATACTGTATGAGACTCAACATAGCCTTATACGCGCTTGATTTAAAATGCAGTCCGTCCGCTTCGGCGTATTCGGCGGCTAAATAGCCCTCGCTGTCTTTTAAAGTCGCGGCAGAGTCTATAATAAAATAGTTGTTCCTCAGAGCCGAGGTTTTCAGCATATAATTGTAGTCGTTTACATTTTGGATTGTTTCGGGGTGGGATTGCTCGTATTCGGCGGTCACAGGCGGAATAGTCAGTAAAATTATTTGTGAGTTCGGTGCGGCTTTGGCTAACTCTTCCATAAACCCTTCCATATGCGTGACCATATCCGAACCCGACAAGAAGGATATACCGTTTGAGCCGAGCATAACATATATACGAGCGGGCTTCATCTGTGTCGCCTTAGATAGGGCGGTCAGCCCGTTTATTTCCGTGTCTGACGCGCTTGAGGGATTTATTCCGACTTTTGCATAGACGTTTTCGGCAGGGATAAAGCCATAGAGATAAATCCCTGTCATAATTGAATCTCCGATGAATAGGTCATTTGCGAAAAAGCTCTCGTCATACGTACCCGGTACATATGCGGAAGACGGGTCTGATAACGGCGGCGGTGTTGTGACGGCTTTTGTCATGCTGACAGGCGAGGTAGTTGGTTCGGGTGTCGTTGTTACAGACGGACTTTCTGTATTTTCGGGAATCTCCTCGTCATTTTGGGGACTCGGATTTTCCGTGTTTACATGCTCGGGTGTGGGAGGAGGCGGGGCGGGAGGGGTGTCGGAACTCACATAGTTGTATATAAAAAACACCATAAGCAAAACCACCCCTGCTATAAGGATGTTAATAATAATAATCGCAGGGGTAAGGGTGGGCTCTTTTTTGTTGTAATGATGCGGATTTGGCAATACTTTCACCTACCTGAAACAAACTACATGATATAATTATACTACAAAAAATAAAACAGTGCAATAAAAATTTACAAAAAAACCTTTACAACCACAAAAAATTGTGTTAAAATGTGAAATACAGTGTGCCTTGATAACCACTGAATAAAAAAACAAGGAGAATATTTTATCATGCAGAAGAAAATTACTATACGCGAGGTCGCGTTCGGCGCGGTTTTAGCCGCTGTTTATGTCGCATTAACCCTAATTAACCCGCTTTCGTTCGGAGAGGTTCAGTTTCGCATTTCGGAAATACTCGTGCTTTTTTGCTTTTACAACCCCGTTTTCTGCGTCCCCATGATTTTAGGTTGTTTTATAGCAAATTTTATCGCCAGCCCGTTTGGTTGGATTGATATGCTTTTAGGCACGGCGGGGACTGCGCTTGCAGTGTTCCCTATGTGCAGGTTGAAAAGTATTTGGCTGTCCTCTTTGCTCCCTGTGGTCACCAATGCGGTAATGGTGGGCATAATGATTAAGTATTTTTTTGGCTCTCCTTTACCTTTATGGCAGAATATGGTGTTTGTGGGGCTGGGGCAGTTCGTGGTGATTACCGTAATCGGCGTACCGCTGTTTAAATTCGTTTTAGAGAAGAATAAAGCGTTTATTAGTATAGTCCGCAGAGGAGCAGTGTCTTTTTCGGATTAAATTTTTGAAAACCCTCAAAAATGTGTTGCATTTGCATTAATTTTGTGATACAATATTAATGGAGGTGATTAGTATGAAACAGACAATGACAAAAAACGAAACTCTGCACATCCGCGTTAACGGAACCGTAAAAGCGAACGCAGAAGCGACCCTCGGCGAACTTGGGGTGTCGTTATCCGAAGCGGTGAATATGTTTCTCCATCAGGTCAATCTTACGGGCGGCTTGCCTTTTGATGTGAGGAAATTACCCGCACCCGCAAGCGTTATCGTAAATAGCATGGAAGAGCTTTATGCAAAGCTTGAGGAAGCTGAAAAGGACATTGCCGAGGGGCGAACTTTCTCTGCTGAAGAAGTATTTGACGAATTAAGGAGCAAATATGAATTTTTGCGTTAAATATTCCGCAATTGCTAAAGCAGATATTAATGATATAATTAATAATATCGGGGTTGAATTATCGAATCCCGAAGCCGCTAAACGGTTCTTTAACAATGTAAAAAAGAAAGAAAATATTATTTCCGAGAACCCCTTTATATATCCGTTACATCGTAATGAGAAACTTCATGAAAAAGGGTACAGATTTGTGGCTGTTGGAAATTATTTAGTTCTTTATCTTGTTGATGAAGATAAAAAAATTGCAACGATAACGCGAATAATTTACGGAAGACGAGATATAACCTCGATTCTTAATCTTGATTGAATAGTTATCGCCCCCGTCGGGGGCGATATGCTGTGTAATTCTTGTAGTCTTTAACGCTACATAAAAATAATTTTAATTTCAAGGAGCGTAAAACCAATGAGCAAAACAGAAAAAATCTCACAAAACAAACAAGGGCTTAAAGTTTTAATTGCGGGGGCGGCTTTACTTCTTTTCATGGGCATTATTTATGTCTGGAGCGTTTTCGTCGCACCGGTAAGCGATTTCTACGGTTGGGAGACCGCCGATGTAAAACTGACTTCTTCGTTTATGCTTTGCTTTTTCGTCATAGGAATCCTCGCGGGAGGAAAACTGCAAGCCAAAACAGGAGTAAAAATAAATTGCTTGGTCGGCGGACTTTTGGTAGCGGCGGGTATGTTGGTAACATCGTTTATTCCCGCACAAACTGCGTCCGTATTTATGATTTACATATTCTACGGTATTTTAGGCGGTTTCGGCGTAGGGGTGGCTTACAATGCCATCATTGCCGCCGTTCAGAAATGGTTCGTAAAAAACAGAGGTTTCGCCACGGGTGTTGCCGTCTGTGCATTTGGCGCATCGACGGTGATTTTTGCACCGCTTTGTGAAACGCTTATTAAAAACTTTTCCTTAAATATTGTATTCATGATTCTTGCGGGGGCATTTGCGGCGGCTACGCTAATTCTTTTCAATTTCATAAAAACGCCCGAACAAGTCGCGGGTGCGGCTCCTCCTCCGCTTAAAGGTAAGCAGTATACAACGCTCGAAATGCTTAAAAGTCCGCGCTATTATCTTATAACCTTCTCGCTCATGGTGGGAACATCGGTGTTTTTTATAATCAATCCCGACCTCAAGATTTTAGCGGCGAACAGAGGACTTGAGTCTTTTGCGACATATTTGGTTATGTTCACGGGAATTGCCAACGCACTCGGCAGGCTCGGCGCCCCCCTTATGTCGGATAAAATCGGCAGAGAATCTGCTGACATCGTAATTTTAGCGGCTACGTCGCTCGGCGCGTTCGCACTGTGTTTTGCACAAGGCGTACTCCTTGCCGCGGTTATTGCCGTTGTTGCTTTTTGTTTCGGCGGATATTCGGGGTTGTACCCTGTTCTGACCTCTGAAAATTTCGGATTAAAAAATATCGGCTCAAATTACGGCACTGTAATGGTCGGCTTCATGATTTCAGCACTCTTGTTTCCTATTTTGATTAATAAAATAGACGACCAAATCATACGTTTTACGGTTCTCGGCGTGCTTGCCGCTTTGGGAGTTATTTCTATTGTAATACTTAAAATTATGAATAAGAAAAGAGAAGAGATATGAAAAAACTTTTAATGGGTAATGAAGCCATTGCAATCGGTGCGATACGTGCAGGAATAGGACTTGCCTCAGGCTATCCGGGGACTCCGTCAACGGAAATCCTCGAAACGCTGTCAAAAAACTTAGACGGCTCATTTTACATCGAATGGTCGGTCAACGAGAAAGTAGCGCTTGAAGTTGCGGCGGGTGCGGCGTATACGGGCGTGCGTTCCCTCGTCACAATGAAGATGGTGGGGTTAAACGTCGCCGCAGACCCGCTGATGAGCCTTAATTATGTCGGTGTAAAAGGGGGGATGGTTATAGTTGTTGCGGATGACCCCGGTCCGATTTCGTCACAAACGGAGCAAGACACTCGGCACTTCGGAATTTTTGCGAAGCTTGCAGTATTCGACCCGTCAAGTCCCGAAGAGGCTTATTTAATGATTGCGGATGCCTTCGAGTTTTCGGAAAGTCTCGGCAGACCTGTAATAATGCGCGTTACTACGCGGATTTGCCACGGGAGGGCGAGCGTGGAAATTTTACCAAAACTTAATTTTAAGGCTGACGTAGGATTTGAAAAAAGCCCCCGTTGGGTAATATTTCCGAAACTCACGGCACAAAATAAACCGATTATAGAAAATAATCTGCTAAACCTAAGCGATGAGTTTTCCGAGTACCCGTTTAATTTTATTGAAGGAAGCGGGAGAACAGGCTTAGCCTGCGGCAGTACCTGCTACGCCTATGTCAAAGAGGCTCTTAAAGGCATTTCAACGGATTTAAAGCTGTTTAAGGTCTCGACATATCCTTTCCCTGAAAAGAAAGCGTTGGAGTTTTTGAAAGACGTTGATAAGGTTTTAGTAATTGAAGAGCTTGACCCCGTTATTGAGAATTGCTTAATTAATCTTTGCGGTCGGCACAAGCTTGGTGTGAAAATTTTCGGGAAAAGAACAAGACATGTACAAAATGTGGGTGAAATAACTCCCGATATTGCCCAAAATACTATAAACCGATTCTTAACGGGCGAACATACGGATATTGAAAAAAGTAATACTACCGATGATATTTCCGATAACAACACACCGCCGCTACCTGCGTTGCCTGTCAGGCCGCCTGTGATGTGTGCGGGTTGTTCTCACAGGGCGTCTTTTCTCGCAGTAAAAGAGGCGGCAAAAGGGAGAAAAGCCGTATTCTGCGGTGATATAGGCTGTTATACCCTCGGTAACGCCGCGCCTTTAGACATGGTTGACACCTGTCTTTGTATGGGCGGCGGAATTACCGTAGCGCAGGGGATATGCAGAGGGGAGCAGAGAAGCTCGGACGGCGGCAGGTTGAGCTTTGCTTTTATCGGTGATTCCACATTTTTTCACAGCGGAATCACGGGGATTATAAATGCAGTGTATAATATGACAGACATAATCGCAGTAATTCTCGACAATCATACGACAGCCATGACAGGCGGTCAGCAACACCCGGGAATGGGCGAAACGCTCATGAGAACCCCCGCGCCTAAGGTAGACATTTACGAAATAATAAAGGCATGCGGCGTTTCAAAAGCAGTGCGTTGTAATCCTTTTAATTTCGATGAAGCAAAAAAAGCAGTCGCTTCCGTACTTGACGAAAAGGGCGTGAGGGTCATTTTATTTGAAGCACCTTGCGTTGTTGTCTCAAAAAGCAGTAATAAATACACCGTAGACGAAAGTTGTACGGGTTGCGGCTTGTGCCGCAGGATTGGTTGTCCTGCAATGGTTTCCGAGGATAAAAAGGTATACATTACTTATGAGGCGTGTAACGGTTGCGGACTCTGCACACAAATATGCAGAATCGGTGCTATAAAGGGGGTTTAGTGATGGAATACAATATCGTCATAGCAGGTACGGGCGGACAGGGGACGGTGCTTGCCTCAAAGCTACTCGCAGGGGCGGCGATGAAAAAAGGGTTATTTGCGAGAACCTCTGAAACCATAGGTATGGCACAGCGCGGCGGCTCTGTAACATCTCATGTCAGATTTTCAGAAAACCCCGCCGCTATAAGCTCACCCATTCTCGGGCTGAAGACCGCCGATATGTTAATTGTTATGGAGCTTGCTGAGACTGTGCGAGTTTTACCGCTTATTAAGGAAGGCGGCGCGATTTTCACCTGTAACAATGCGGTTTTCCCGATTACAGGGAGCTATGACGCGAGCGAGGTTTTAGAGTATTTACAAAAAGCCGCTCCTGATGCGTTTATCGCCGATTGTATTAATTTCATGCAGAAAAACAAAACGACAGGCACGAAAACTCTGAATGTTTTTATGCTCGGTATAGCGGCGGCGAGCGGAGAATTACCTTTTTCAGCAGACGAGCTTGAAGAATCTATACGCAAAATCATATCCCCGAGATTTCTTGAGATTAATCTGACAGCGTTCAATGCAGGGAAAAAATTAAAGGAAGGAAGTATATAAAAATGACAAACTTAAATCTCGAATTGGTTCAAAAAGCCATAACTCACGCTAAAAACAGCAAATTTTACAAAGACAAATTCGCGGGTATTGAGGCAGGTGATATTAAATCAAAAGAGGATTTTGAAAAACTGCCGTTTACCGATAAGGAGGATTTACGCTCGGCTTATCCGCTCGGGCTTAATGCAACGAGCGAAGAAAAAGTCGTGCGGATTCATTCGTCGTCGGGGACAACGGGAACGCCCGTAATCATACCCTACACCCGAAAGGATGTAGAAGACTGGGCAAAAATGTTCAGGCGGTGTTACGAAACGGCGGGGATTACCGCCCATGACCGTATTCACATAACCCCCGGTTACGGGCTGTGGACTGCGGGTATAGGTTTTCAGCTCGGCGCAGAGTTGCTCGGTGCGATGACGATTCCTATCGGACCCGGCTTCACCGATAAGCAGATTAAAATGATGATTGATATGAAATCAACAGTACTTTGTGCAACGTCTTCTTACGCGCTGCTGCTCGCGGAGGAAATAGAAAAACGCGGCGTCAAAGATAAAATTCATCTGAGACGCGGCGTAATAGGCTCGGAACGCTGGGGCGAGAAAATGCGTAACCGTATAGCAAACGAACTCGGCGTTTCGCTTTTCGATATATACGGGCTGACTGAAATCTACGGACCCGGTATCGGAATAAACTGCGAACAGCAAAGCGCGATGCATATGTGGGACGATTATTTTTACTATGAAATCATTGAACCGAAAACCGGAAAAGTACTGCCCGACGGAGAGGTCGGGGAGCTTGTAATAACAACCTACTTAAAAGAAGGCGCGCCTTTAATCCGTTATCGCACACACGATTTGACCCGTTCGATTAAGGGTGAATGTCCCTGCGGCTTAAAATTTCCGAGGATTGATGCGATTATCGGTCGTTCGGACGATATGGTTAAGGTCAGAGGCGCGATTATATATCCGAGCCGTGTTGACGAACTGCTTGCGAAAATCGATGGTGTATCAAGCGAGTACCAAATCATGATTGACCATTTAAACGGTAAGGATATATTAACTTTATTCTTTGAGACCGCGTTAACAGACGAGCCGCGCAAGGAGCTTGAGAAAACCGTTGAAACGGAGTTCAAAAAAGATATAGGCATAAGAACGGTTATAAAAGCTGTGGCTTTAGGCGAACTCGAAAGAAGCGAAAAGAAGACTAAGCGCGTGTTTGACAACAGGTACTAAGCCTCACACACATCAACAATAACAAGCTCAGGGCGATTGAATACTCGCGGCAGTCCCCTTGAACTTTTGCTTAGTCCTCTGCCGACTATCATATCACCGCGTCCCAAATCATAATGACCGCCCGCATATTTCGGTAAAAAGCCCTGATGCACAGCGTAAATACCGTTAACATAGCGCGGTATAATAACCTGTCCGCCGTGGGTATGACCGGTCAAAATGAGGTCGAAACCGAGTTTTCTGTATAAATCGGCTTTTTCGGGTCTGTGGGATAAAAGAATGGTAAATAAAGCAGGGTCGGCTTCGGCGGCGCAGTTTATGAGCTGTTTCTTAAACCTTTCAGTGCCGATAATCGCATCGTCAACACCCGAAACATTTACTTTATTTTCCTTTATGCTTACTTTTCTGCTCACGCCCTCAAGCACATCCGCGCCGAGTTCACGGAAGAACCGCTTGATTTCGCGAATTTCACCGCTTTTATATTCATGGTTGCCCGAAACATAAAAAACAGGGTATTTACCGAGTTTGCGGAGTAAGATTTTGGTGTTGTTATGAGGGATAACATGGTCGGCAATATCCCCCGCCATAAGAACTAAATCCGGATTACAGCCGTCAATCGCCTTCATCAGTTTTTTCTGCGGATTTTTGAGGCTTCCGTGGTTAAAGCTGTGTAGGTCTGAAAGTAGGGCAAGCCTTAATTTACCTTTAATTTTATTGGTATAAACTTCATAGCGAACCACCGACAGCCTTCGTCCGCGTATTATTGCGGCGAGTGCGACAAGCCCCGCCGTCATAAACAAATTTTTCATACTCATGACTATAATAATTCGCTTTTTTCGGGAAAATATACGAGTATGATGAAGTATATTTTTCGTTCGGTAAATTTAATAATCCTTATCGTTATTCTACAGGCACTTTATTTTCTCGCACTTGTTTATACGCTTGCTAATCTGTCGCCTCTGACCCATTTTATATTGACAATGTTTGGAGTGCTTTGTGTTTTTTTCATTATAAGCGGAAGAGATGCGGCGGTGTATCGCCTTAACTGGAGCGTTTGGATTCTGCTTTTTCCGGCTGTTATGGGGGTCGTTTATTTCTTTTATAACCGCCGCATAACAGGCAGGAAAATAGAGGCTGACATGTTGAGTGCGAGAAAAAATTCACTCGCTTTTTTGAACGATAATACCCGTCTTTATCCAAGCGGAGCCAATAATGAGCGGCTTGCCTGTTATATTGAAAAAACAACGGGAACACCACCCTCGGCGTATATGGAAGCGGCGTATTTCTCCGTAGGCGAGGAGTTTTTTAAAAGTTTTAAAGAAGAACTGAATAAGGCACAGAGCTACATTTTTATAGAGTTTTTCTTAATCGCTCAAAGCAAAATGTGGAATGAAATTTTAACTATCCTCATGCGTAAGCGTAATGAGGGCGTCAAGGTTCGTATTATTTTTGACGGTTTTGGGACACTCTACACTCTTCCGCGCGGATATGAAAAGGAGCTACGGGAGGCAGGACTTGAATGTGTTATTTATAATCCCGTCCGCAGATTAATTTCATTCAGGCTAAATACCCGCAATCACCGAAAACTTGCCGTTATAGACGGGGTTACAGCGTTTTGCGGCGGTCTCAATCTTGCCGACAATTATATAAACGCAAAACCCGATAATAACACAGGACACTGGAAGGACAGCGCGGTCATGGTAAAGGGCGGGACGGCGTGGAATGTCACTTTGTCTTTCTTGGCGATGTGGGAGTTTTTAACGCGGAAAAGCGAGGACTATACAGAATATATACCGTCAGAAAGCCTAATGGAGAAAAAACCACATACAGATGCCGCTTCTGTCTGGCATGATTTGCCTTTAGACTGCGAGAGTGTTTCGGAGCGAATTTTATTAAATTTCATAACCCGTGCCGATTATTATGTCTATATAACAACGCCCTATTTGTCTCCCGGGGAGGAGATTATATCCGCTCTTTGCGCCGCGGCAAGAGGTGGTACGGATGTGCGTTTGATGTTGCCTTTTATTCCCGACAAGGTTATACCGAGTGCGATTTCAAAATCAAATTATCTTCCGCTTCTTGAGGCAGGTGTAAAAATTTTTGAATATCCGCCGGGTTTTATTCATTCAAAAAATATAGTTGCAGACGACAGCCGTGCGGCGGTCAGTACCGTAAATTTAGATTATCGCGCCCTGTATATGCACCACGAATGTGGAATCTGTTTTTACGGCAAGAAAATAATCGCAGATATAAAACATGATTTTATCCTAACACAAAAAACGAGCCGAGAAATAACCCTTGAAGCCTACAGAAAAACAGGCGTTTTTAAGAGAGGCTTGAGACGGGCTTGCAGGATTATTGCGCCGTTTGTATGATGGGCTATCCGGACTATGTTTTTTACGACACGGGCATTCTCACAAATAAAGAATTGATTCTGCATATAGCCAACAAGCTAATGAAAGGGTATCAGGAGTTTAAATAATCATAATTAATACTCCCGCCTTTTCACCTATCACCAAATCCCGCCATCAAGGCGGGTTTTTTTCTGAAATTTATCCTACACCTACAAAAACCAAGAAAAATAACCTTAAAGCAAGAAAAATCATGAATATGCAACGATATGTTGCAAATGTAACAACACAAATCAAGGAAAATCAAGAAAAATCAACAAATATCAAGAAAAAATAAGGACAAAAAACAATATTTTTTTCAATAATTTTCTGTTATTATTAAGAAATAAGCTGTAGAACTAAATACATCTTATAGAATTTAAAACATTTTTGTAAACCCTTAGGGGTAGAAAGGAAACGTAATGAAAAGAAATCTCAAAAAAGTCTTGAGCTTTACCATTTGTTTTGCTATAATACTAAGTATAGCAACAACCGCACCGCTCAACGCCTCCGCGCAGACCCTGACCTACAACTATGACGGCTTCAGCGTTACCTATACCGTAAACGGCGGCTGGGCTGATAATGAAAACATACAAATCACACTCACGAACACAGGAACAGAACCTATTCGTAACTGGGGCTTGCAGTACGAACCCCACGGTAATATTGTCGGTATATGGAACGGCGAAGTTGTTCCCTCAGGGGGAATAGGCGAAAACATAGTAAAAAGCGTAATGCACAACTCGGATATACCGGTCGGCGCGTCTGTGAGCTTCGGTTATACTCTCATGAACGTGACAGGAACGCCCGACAGCTTCACCCTCTGTAACTACCGCGTGGAAAAAGAAGACGGCTATACCGTCAGCTTGACGACTAACCCCGATTGGGGCGATGGGTTCACAGGCTTGATAACAATTGCGAACACGACTAACACGCCCATTATGGCTTGGGAACTCGGCTTCAACGCCAATTTCGCCATAACAAGCGCGGGTGACTTCAAAATTTTAGACAGTGTCGGTACATATTATAAGATAACGGGCTTTCAGCATAACGGAAATATTCCCGCAAATTCGAGCATCACGCTTAATTTTAACGCGGCTTCCGCTCCCGATGCGGCAATAGGCGACTTCTCGCTCACGGAAATAGTCGTTTCAGCTACGCCGCCTGTTCCTGATGAACCCGAACCCTGCGAGGACTGCGGGGAAGAGCCTTGTGTATGTCTCAATGAACCCGAAATCTGCGAGGACTGCGGCGAAGAGCCTTGCGTATGTCTTGATGAATCCGAAATCTGCGGGGACTGCGGCGAGTTTCCTTGTATATGCTTCGATTTTGTTCGGTACTCCGTAAACGCCGAAGCGGTCTACGATTCATACAACGCGCTAACAACCATTTCATGGGAAGCGACAGAACCCACGGGAACATTTGAGGTGTTCTACTCCTCGGATAATGACGAATACTTTACATTAACAACTGTCGAAGACCTGTTTTCCTACGAATATCAGACGAGCGGTGAGGATTTCGTCATAAACTATTTCAAAGTGAATCAAGTCATAGACGAAGAAATTGCAGCGGTCAGTAATATCTGCTATGTTATTTGGAGTCCTGCGGGTATTTTACCGACCGAATATCTCCGCGAATGGGAAATTGAAACGGATAGTGAGGTTCTGTCCGAAATAAACGGCAACAACCCTCATTTTCAGCTTTCGATTGAACTCGAAGCGGCAGGAGTTCCCTCTGTGCAACTAAACGCGGCACAAAGCGGTTATTCCTATGCAATGCAAAATGACATGACTCTCGGTATTATTCCCGAACTGATTTATCCCGAAGATTTCAATATCGGGAACGTGGCTTTAAAATTCGAGATTGCAGACGAATATTTAGATAACGTACTCGGTATCTACAGCGAACACCCCGAACTTGAGGGTATAAAAAGGCTCAATGTCTTTAAATGGTTCGATGAACTGAATATGTCTTTACCTATTGAAACGAAGTTTGACGTAGCAAATAATGTGTTGTATACCGAGGTTGACAGACTCGGCACGTATGCCATAATGGATATGGAGATGTGGTTTGAGTTTTTGGAAGCGAATGTCGAAGATGAACTTTATGATGAGATGACAATGGAAGAAATGTTTGCAGAGGACGAAGAAGAAGAAGAATACGAAGGAACGACAGAGGTACAGTTATCTATACCGCTTATGGGAGCGGGGAACAGTACTAACCCTGATAACCCTATTACATATTCATTTCCGCAGATTGAGTTTGTAGAGCAAGAAGCTCCGGAGGGTTACTGGAATAGTGTAGTCTATGGTAACGGAATGTTTGTCGCGGTGGGCTATCTGGGAATAATAACAAGTCTCGATGGTATAAATTGGACAAAGCAACAAACGACAAGCGTACATGGGCGGGACATAGCCTACGGAAACGGAAAGTTTGTGATAGTTTCGACCTACAGTGTTTTCACTTCATCCGATGCTGTAAATTGGACGGAGATTCAGACGAATTCAATAGGCGTTAGGTATTTGTATAGTGTGACATATGGGAACGGCTTATTTGTAGCGGTGGCTTCTCATGGAGTCATGACCTCGCCTGACGGTATAAACTGGACTTTGCGCCAGACACCACCCGGCGGTGATAATTGGCTCAGCGTTACATATGGCGACAATCGTTTTGTGGCTGTAGGACATATGAATAACATTATGACCTCTGTTGACGGTATAAACTGGACATTGGTCTATTATGAGGACGATTATATTAGCATGTATGGCGTGACATATGGTGACGGAAAATTTGTCGCCGCAGGAGTAATGGTAGACAGTAATGAAGAGTACGTAATGACATCGCCAAACGGTATAAATTGGACAGCGCAAAAAATCAACAACGTTTACACATGCTGTTATGATATTACATACAGCGATGGTGCATTTGTAATGGTGGGGTATTCAATAGACGGCGATGATAAAGGGGTAAGCAGTATTATGACATCGCCTGACGGCATAAAATGGACTATACGTTTAAGCCCACAAGATTATTATTTGCAAGGCGTAGCTTATGGAAACGGAATGTTTGTGGCTGTCGGAGCTAATATCGTGCTGACTGCCTTTTATGAACCGGGGTTTAAAATCATAACCGCTTCGGGGTGGAAAGAAATAACCTTAGACGGTATTCCAAGCTCCTATAACGGAATTGACACCGACGGCGATGGGCTTACCGACTGGGAAGAAATAGCTACAGATTGTAATATAAACGTCTTTTCATTAACAGCCGATGGAAACTACATTAAAGAACTGCCGACGATTCGTGATTGTTATGACTATTTAATTGACACCGGAGTTATAACTTATATACCCGAATGGATGGAGAGATTTGTTTTAGAAACGCTTGGAGGCTCTTCCGGCGTAGAATGGCTTGACCGCATGGAATATATAATGAGCAGAGAGATTTTACCAATACGTTCCAATCCTGTTGAATCAGATTCTGACAAAGACGGATTGTTAGACGGAGAGGCGTTACAAAACAAGTGGGGATTTGTCGCGAAAGACCCTGAACCTTTACGAAGAAATAATTTTATTCCTTTGGGGACAGATGAGTATTTTGATGATTTAAGCAATCGAATGAGCGTGTGGTTTGAATATTTTGATGAATGGAATAATTCTAAATGGCGGGATATAAATCATGCGTACTCTTCAACAGTTATTGAATGGATGATGAGTGATGTAAATAATTCGGAGTTTCATTATTTGATTCCTTTTGAATATTGGGATGAGTTTTGTGAAAATTTTAATTCACATATTCAAATTATTGGTTTTATCAGTGATAAAGAACTGCATTATTTTAGGAATAAGTTAAATAGGGTGCCAGAATCTTTATATGATTTGTTAGAAGAAAAGCATAATTGGGTTTTATATGAAGCTAAAGACTCTCAATATCATATGTTCAATACGGTTGCAACATATGACACTAACGAGGGAAGTTATAAAGGCGAATACAATCTAAAATTTGTATCTACTTGCGGAAAATATGAAGCGGTGTATAATTATGCTGGCATACTTTTAAACGAACACAACGACCCAGTTAATATGGGGACATATAATTATGGAATCACATCAATAGCTCATTTACTTTTAGATGTTGTTCCTTACTCAGATGAATCTGTGGTGTCTTTGGGGTCTGTAATTCTTACAGGCGAACATGGAAAGGGTTGGTTTAATGTTCCCGGGGGGTATGTTGATTGTAGTGCGCGAAGTGAAAATTTAAATAGATTTAATAATAACATATCTGCACAACAATTCAGACAATTTTATGAGGTGTTGATATGAAAATAAAAGTTTTTACATTTTTACTACTACTGTTTGTTGTTTGGTATCTATTATACGCTTTTCCGCCTGAACTTCCCCGGACATATTACGATGATTTGAATCAAGTGGTTAGGATTGGTAATCATACAATATTAAGTAGACTATATTTTATGTATGCTTCGGCAATTCCTTCTTTAATTGGTGCTGTGATTTCTGTTATAAGTACAGTATATGCAATAATAGTTTTCCGAAGAATAAACCCCGGTAAACCTCCTAAAAAGTACTCTTACACTTATACCCCCCCTAACAAAAAGTATTTGATATATTCTTCGGTATACATATTATTTTCATTTAGTATGCTTGTATTTAACAGTATGGTATTTTGGAAAATCGCTAAATATATATTGTTTTATCGTTGATGGGGTATGTTGATATGAAAATAAAAAACGATTTAAAGACTATTGTCTCATTGAAGCCCAAAAAGCGAATTGAAATAAAAAAATTCATTAAGATCGCTGTTTGGGTTATAATCGCAATAAATGTATTTCAATTTGTGAGACCATTTTTTGTAACAATTGAA